>JACCDZ010254766.1_pt1 | contig 21743 bp, 19 predicted proteins | sample 7449551 | NCBI WGS metagenome assembly JACCDZ01 (sample SAMN15323452, study PRJNA562643) | freshwater metagenome | isolation source: river surface water | place: USA:Blue River Watershed | collected 2017-08-18
AACGACGACCTGGTTGCATACGACCAGTAAATTCATCAACAATAATAATTTCGTTATTTCGAACAACGTAATTTTTATCAGCCGTAAAAAGTGCTTTCGCTCGCACAGCAGTTTCAAGGTGATGCACGTATTTCACACCACGGTCTGTATAGATATTACCAATACCAAGCATTTTTTCTGCCTCAGCAATACCGGCATCCGTAAGAGTAACTGACTTATGCTTTTCATCGAGTGTAAAATGCTCTTCGACTTTTAATTTGTCTGCAATCTTTGCAAACATTTGATAAAAGCCATCAGAATCAGCAGACGGAGCTGAAATAATGAGAGGTGTTCGAGCTTCATCAATTAAAATAGAATCGATTTCATCGACTACAGCAAAATTGAATTCCCGCTGACGAATTTCATCTTGAGTATAGGTAATATTGTCACGCAGATAATCAAAACCAAATTCACTATTGGTACCATATGTAATATCAGTATGATATGCATCTCTTCGAGATACAGGACGCAAAAATTCATGCACCACTTTAAATCCACCCACCACATCTCTCTCATCATCAAGGTTTTTATGATTTGCATCATATACATAAGAAGCATCATGAGCAATCACACCGACAGAAAGACCAAGAAAATCATACACTTGTCCCATCCACACTGCGTCACGACCTGAAAGGTAATCGTTTACAGTAACAACGTGCACACCTTTGCCTGTAAGTGCATTCAAATATACAGGAAGTGTCGCTACGAGAGTTTTTCCTTCTCCCGTTCGCATTTCTGAAATACCCCCACTATGAATAATCGCACCTCCGATGAGCTGAACATCGAAATGTCTTTGCTTGAGAGTTCGTTTTGATGCTTCGCGCACTACAGCAAAAGCTTCTGGTAATATTTGATCAAGGGTTTCACCCTTTGTGAGCCGAGTTTTAAATTCAGAGGTCTTTTGTTTTAGACCTTCATCTGAAAGTGCCGCCATTTGTGATTCAAGAGCATTTATCTTCTCTACAATCCCATAAAATGGCTTAAGAGCTCGTGTATTATCGTCTCCAAACAGTTTTTTGAATATTCCTGACATAGGAATATATTTTAGCACAAAAAGAGGAGGCTTGCATCCAAAAAGGAAACCTCACACCGGAGTGATTTCTTTGAACTAAAAAGGATACGCGCGCACACTTAATTCATACATAAAAAAATCAGATTCACATAATGTGAATCTGATTTTTTATTTATCGCTTCTTCGCAGTCTTCTTCGCCTTCTTCTTTGCAACTTTCTTTACAGTTTTCTTGACAGCTTTTTTTGCAACTTTCTTTACAGTTTTCTTTTTTGCCATAGGTATGAGAAATTATTTTTTATAAAAACGTATTTTTCTGACCTTGATACATAAAAAATTTTATGAAAAAAAATTACGTCCTTCATTTATTATGAGGCATGCAGAAAAAAACAACAATACTTTTTTTATAAAAACAGTGGATAACTTTTTTTTAAATTTATTTTTTATAATTTTATTTCTAAAATAAAAAATTTATTTAAAAAAGAATTTCTACTTCAGGTTCAATTTTTATTTTAGTTGCTTCAAAAACTTTTTTTATGACTTCAGTCGACAGAGCGATTACATTCTCAGCTTTAGTGTTTTTCTCTGCGACAATAACAAGCGGTTGTTTTTCAAATAGCCATGTTTCTTTTGTTCCAAAACCTTTCAAATGCAAAACATTATCGAGTATCCATGCGAGCGGGACTTTCATTTTATTATTTCCCATCTCAAAGCCCGGGATGAGCTGATATTGAACTTGTAATGAGTCATAATGTGCCTTATCTATAATAGGGTTCTTAAAAAAAGAACCTGCAGTACCCAACCTTTTCAAATCAGGAAATTTATTTGTACGAATTTCGATAATTGCATTACGAATCTCAATAAGGGTTGGATTACTAATACCCTTCTGAGCAAAAAAGTTCATCACATCTTTATAATTAAGAGAAGGATTAGTGTTTTTTGAAAGTTTAAACGTCACAGATGTAATAATTAAGTGTTTATATTCTTGTTTTTTAAAGACACTTGTTCTATATCCAAACTCACATTCTTCATTGGGAAGAATTTTTATTTGTTTTGTACGTGAATCAAAAACTTCAACTGACATAATACGATCCATCACCTCGAGACCATACGCACCGATGTTTTGTACAGGGCTTGCACCAACAGTTCCTGGAATAAGAGAAAGATTTTCGACTCCCCACCATTCATGTGCAACACAGTACTCGACAAAAGCATCCCAACCCTCACCAGCTAAAGCGGTCACAAGAATATCATCACCTTGTGCTTCAAAATGAATACCACGAAGATCTATCTTAATAACAAGCCCCTTAATTCCCCTATCTGTAATCAAAATATTTGAACCACCTCCAAGAATAAAGAATGGTATATTTCTTTGCTCGGCAAAAGAAAGTACTTCAAACAAATCTTCTTTTGAAGACACTACGGTAAAAAATTCTGCATTACCACCAATACCAAATGTGGTATAAGGAGCAAGTGGTATATTTTCAAGAATAGTCATATCAAGCAGTATAAACAAAAAACCCACATTTCAAAAGAAATATGGTTTTTTTGTTTACTGACCAATCGTAACATCCTTTCCTGCTTCAATATCTTTAATATATTGTTCAATTTGATCCTTGTACTGAGGCGCCCAAGTAAGAATCTGTTTTAATTCTTCAACCGCCTGTCTTGGTTTTTTGAGTTTAAGATACGAAGCAATAAGTTGAGATCGGATTTCCAAACTATAAGGATTTTGTGAAACTCTTTTTTTCCAAATCTCTGAGACCTTATCCCATTTACCAAGATCCATATAGAGACGAATAAAAATATCATCATCGACAGTTGTTGTTTTAAAACGCTCAACAAGTAAAGCATCTGCATCTTTCTGTTTTCCAGCATAAATCAATGATGCTACATAAAGTTTCAAAGCTTGATCAAAGGAAGGTTCTGACTCATAAGCCTGCTTAAAATACGGAAGCGCTTTGTCATACTGCTTTTGTGCCCAATAGGTATAACCTATTTGAAAAAGCATAGCTTGTTTTTGTGGGGATAATTCTTGCGCACGTAAAGCATGAGTCAGCGCTTCAGTATAAAGACCATATGAGAGATAGAAGTTTGATGCAAATACTTGATAACGAGCATCATCTGGTGTCTCACGCAACTGATCCGCAATCTCTTTCTCAACAAATGTAAAAAATTCTTGTTTAAGGGAAATGTCTGCTGGAGAATTATTAATAGCAGAACTAACCTGGAGAAGTTGTTCCCTCATTTCTGATTGACCAAGGAAGTCATAGGTTCCTGCTTTTTTGAACGCATCGATAGCAAGACGCACCGCCAATGGATTGTGTTGACTTGCAACAATCTGAACGTTAGAGAGCCCTTCAATAATAGACGTTGAAGTTTGAATTGGTCTTATGTTTACAAAATAAACAACGGCACAAAAACACACAAGTACCGTAGGGACGACAACTTGCCACATATCAGTCTCAACCATAATAGTATCTTCTCTATAAATTAATCGAATCGGTTTTGCAGAAAGATGATGGATAAACGCAAGAATTGCAAAAACAAAAATATAACTTACTAGATTATCGAAGACGAAAAGATTGTGAATAAAATAACCCGCCAGAACCCCCACTATAATAACCCGCTCACCGAAAGCGATTCGATGTTCTGTGTTTCTAAACAATTCATAGAGTGCTGTAACAAAGAGCGCAAGATAACCAAGAAGGCCAAATAGACCGCCCGCAATCGCCCAGTCGAGAATCACATTATGCGTTCTATCAAACCATGGTTCCTGACCATACATTTGAGGGACATAATATTTATTGAATACATAATTAAAATTCTCTTGTCCCCAACCAAGCACGGGTTTATCCTTAAAACCTTGCCATGCCATATTCCAAATCATGAGGCGTGATTTTGTTGTTCCATCTGTTACTGAAATATCAGCAAAACGTTTAAGAACTGGACTATTTTGGACAAAATGAGAATCTTTAAAACCAAAGAAAAGTGCACCAAGAACCAAGAAGACACTTAGTATTCCAATTGCACTCAAACGAAGCACTCGGTGTTTCTTTTCAAAAAAGGCAATAAGCATTGCGCACAACCCTAGCCCACCCAAAAGACCTAATATTGACCCTCGTGTACCTGAATAGTAGAGTGTGAACAAAGAAATGAGTCCAACAATCGAGTAAAGAGAAACGAGTATTTTATTTTGGAAATCTTTATAGATCAAATAAAGAACAATAAAGAAAGCAAAAACTGAATAGATACCGAGATATGCCGGATTACCAAGTGTTGAATCGAGACGATTTGTGGTATTGAAAAACTGATTGATAGCGTATATACCCACAAAAGAAAAACCAATAACAGATGTTCTCCAAAACCAATCCCAGAGCTTTGTAGTTTTAAGCACTGATGAAAGTACAATGAAATAAAGGAGGAGGTGAATCATTGTCACAAAACCTTCCATTCGTTCGAAGTTTGACCAGAATGCCTTAGCACTATTTACTGCCAATGCATCAGAAATACCGAGTGTTATGAGAAAAAATATAAAAGAATAAAGTATCCATGATTTCTTTGGTCGATACTCAATGTCTCGAAATGCGAGCACTAGCCATGCACCAAAAATAAGCTCAACGATTATTCTAAAGAAAAATGCTTTTCCTGTAATAAAAGGGAAAAAGAGTCCTGAAGAAATAATGAGTGGGGTAAATGGAAGAATAAAGACACCTGCAAGCACCAAAAACTTAAAAACTTTCTTGAGAGTCATACAACTTTAAATTAAGATTGATAATTTTAGTATTAATGAATATTAACACAATGATCACAATATATATAATTCTTAGTAAGCAAAAAACCCAACTTGATATTGTAGAAACAAATTGAATTCAAACACTTTTTTTATTATGAGGGTGGTTAAGAAAAGGACTAATAAAATAATTCTGGATAGAAAATTTTGAGTACCGAGAACCAAGTTGTGCTAGAATAGCAAAATAAAATAATACCATGTACACACAATCAATTGATTATCTAAAAAAAACTTGGAGTCACACTGGTTTTCAGAAGTATTTTAAAAACACAAGCTGGATGTTTCTCGCTCGTATTATTTCTTTTATAACATCTTTCTTTACGGTCGCGATTGTTGCACGCTATCTTGGACCGGAGAATTTAGGTAAATTAGAATATACACAAAGTTTTGTAACAATCATATCAGTATTCGCCTCTCTTGGTATTGATCAAGTTTTATACAGAGACCTCGTAACACACCCCGATAAAGAAAATGAATTTATTGGTACCGCAATATATACCAAATTAGTTCTTGGTGTTATCGCATTACTATTATCAATCGGTGTCTCAATCCTAATAGGAAATAACACACCGCTGACAACACTTATCGGTATCTGTGCATTAACCTTTATAATTAGCCCTATTGGAACCATCGGTATTTTGTTCAATGCGCAAGTAAAAGCTAAACACAGTTCTTATATTGCTATTTTCTTGGCATTTTTCATACCAGCATTAAAATTACTCATCATTCATTTTAATAAAGGTATACTTTACTTTGCCCTTATTATATTAATTGAATCATTTATCTCTACCGTTTGGTCGCTTTATATTTATAAAACTTTTTTCCACGGACATCCTCAAAAATGGAAATTTGAAGCCACTATTTTAAAGCAACTCCTCCATGATTCATGGCCATTGTTTTTAGCAGGTTTTACAGGTTATATATATGCAAAAATGGATCAGGTTTTAATTTTACATTATATTGACTCAACAATGGTTGGAGTATACGGTGTTGCAGTAAAACTCACACAAATATGGGCCTTTTTACCAGGATTAATCATTACTTCATTATTCCCCGCCGTGGTTAATGCCAGAAAAGTACATTTTGAACAGTATGCAAAGAGACTACGAGCCCTATCTCTACTAACAGTAGGGACCACAGTCCTTATTGCTCTTCCTTTATTCATTTTTGCACCTTGGGTAATTAGTCTTATATTCGGAAATGCGTACATTGCAGCTGTTCCTATCTTGCGCATCTATCTTTGGACTAGTGTAGCCATCACCCTCGTGGTACTAGCACAACACTATCTCATAGCTGAAAATTTGAGTAAGATATTTTTATACTCAAGTGTTATTGGCGCCACAACAAATGTGGTCTTAAATATAATACTAATACCAGCCTATGGAGCTAGTGGTTCAGCTTGGGGGACAATGTTATCCTACCTAGCAGTTGTGGCAAGCTTGCTTCTTTTCAAAAAATCAAGAAATGGTATAGTTAATGTCTTCACACTAAAATACAATGGATAAAGAATACTGGAAAAACTACTACGAGCAACACAACGCCCCTCTACAGCCGTCTTCTTTTGCAAAATATATACTGGAACACTATCTACGTGATAAAGAGAGTCTAATTGAGCTTGGTTGTGGTAATGGCAGAGACAGCATTTTCTTTGCTCGTCACAACATTGATGTTACCGCAATTGATCAACACGAAGACGAGACCAAAATACTTGCACCGCACGAGAAATTAAATTCTTTAACCTATTACGGGAAAGATTTTACCAAACTTGGTAATATTGGTTATTTTAATCACATTTATTCGCGATTTACACTACACTCAATATCAGAAACAGAAGAAAACGATGTTCTCTCTTGGGCACATGCGTATCTCAAAGATGGCGGGTATTTGTTTATAGAAGCACGTGGTAAACTTAACGAATTATACAAACTAGGTTCACCTGTACCAAACCAGCCAGATGCATATGTATATGAAAATCATTATCGTAGATTTATCGACATCAACGTACTGAATAAGAAACTTATCGATCTAGGTTTCACAATACTACTATCAGAGGAAAAGAGGGGGTTTGCACCATTTAAAGAAACTGACTACATATTCACGAGAATAATCGCAAAAAAAAATAAAAAATAGTATTATGTTAAATAAAGGAGAAAGAATCGAGTACAGAAGAACACAAATACGTCTTCTTGACGCAGTAAAAGATATTTGTGACAGAAATAAACTAGTTTTTTGGATAGACTTTGGAAGTCTTCTTGGTGCTGTGCGCCAAAAAGGAATTATAGAGTGGGACGATGATATAGACGTCTCGATGCCGATAAAGGATTATAAGAGATTTTTGAAGATCGCGGAAAAAGAGCTTCCAAAAGATATCTTCTTACAGACACCCAAGACCGATAAGAACTATAAACAGAACTTCGCAAAGCTTTGTGACTGTTACTCAACATTTCTACACACCGAAGAAACAGGCGATGAACCTTACCATCAAGGGATTTATCTTGATATCTTTCCATCAGTCGTATACCCGAGAATGCCATACATTCTGCGAAAGACTCTTTTGTATTTCACCGTTCGCTCACGTGGAAAAGCGGTCATCACTAGAGAAAATGTTCTATGGAATTACTCTATTTACATAATTTGTAAATTTATTTGGTTTCTATTCTCACCCTTCAAAAGCGATTCTGTCGCACAGACAGTGGAAGACAACGGCTACTACTATTCAATACCTCAATCTTACATATACCCCCTTACCAACATAGAGTTTGAAAAAAAATTCTATCCAGCCCCAAAGAATACACATGAATACTTAACCTTAATGTATGGAAAAGACTATATCACCCCGCCACCCCCAGAAAAACGTATTTCTCGAGAAAAATTAATACTATTAAACACACCTTGTAAATATCAAAGAGAGTTGTTAAAAAGTGAAAGGATCAAATAAACAATTAGCGCCAGTAGCCATCTTTGTATATAACCGGCTCAAAAACACCAAGGCAGTAATAGAAGCCTTGCAAGACAATTATCTTGCAAAAGATACAGATGTGTTTGTTTTCTCTGATGGACCTAAGTCGCCTAAGAACGAAAGGGCCGTCTTTGAAGTGAGACAATACTTAAAATCAGTAACAGGGTTCAAATCAATACACATTATTGAACGACCAGAGAATTTCTATATTGAAAAAAATATAATTGAAGGAGTAACAGAAACCATAAATCGATACGGCAGAATAATTGTATTAGAAGACGATGGTGTTACTGCAAAAAACTTTCTAACATTTATGAATGATGCGCTTGATTTTTATGAATCAAGAGAAAAAATTATGCATATTGCCACATTTACATTCATAAAAATTCCAAACAACCAGAACAATAAGACCTTTTTGTGGAGCTACTCTGAAAACACGGGAGGTGGTTGGGGTACTTGGGCAAATCGATGGGAAAAATTTAAGTGGTTTAAAACAGAAGATGAAGGTTTGTCAGCTCTCACGCATGAACAAAGACTTAAAATTGAGATGGATGGTCAATTTAAGTGTTTAAACAGTCTAAAATTAAAACCAATACCATGGGATATTTGCTGGAATATTGCAATTATTCGTAACGACGGACTTGCTGTAAACTCACCAAAATCTCTTATAAAAAATAATGGATTATTCAACGGCACACACTTTACCCTACTCAACAGAATACTTGGCAAAAGTCCTTTTGAGGTAGAACTTGGTAAAGAAGAAACTATTCTTTTTGAGGATACCTTGATTGAGAACACGGAAGCTTTAAATATACTGAAGGAATTTTATGCTAAACTAGGTAAAAGAAAGAGAGATCGTACATTGAACTTTTTTGTCCGAATCTTGGTAAAGCTCAAAATCACCAAAATCATAAAGCGTCTCTTGTAAAAGAAAAACCTTATGGCATATCACGAAACTACAACACAGAAGATAAAGAAACTGCTAAAAAATCCTAAGGATAATATTAGTAAAATTATTCCTTTTGTTAAAAGTAAAATTTTCCTTCACTATAGAGATTTATGTGAACTTCTTGGTTTTAAAAAATACTCAAAACCATACCCGGGACACACACAGCTTCTTTCCCATATTAATTATAAAAATGGTTTTTTTGTACAATGTGGTGGAAATGATGGTTATTTTCAAGACCCTTCCTATTATCTTGAAAAGTTTAGAGGTTGGAAAGGAATTATTGTAGAACCACTTCCAATAAGTAGGCTCTGTAAGAGAAATCGTAAAAATTCTAAAGTTATACAAAATGCCTGTGTATCTTTTGCTTATTCAGAAAAAACAGTCTCTTTCATTGACTGTAATGCAATGTCATTTGTAAAAGGTAGTATCGAGAATGGATCTGAATGGATAAAGCTCGGTGAGGATGCTCAAAACATGAAACATCAAGAAATTAGCGTACCTGCGAGAACAATTCAATCTATAATTGATGAGAACACAAAGTCTTTCGGGTACAAAGAGATTGATTTACTAATTGCTGATGTTGAAGGTTATGAACTACAAATATTGCAAGGTCTTGATTTTGAAAAAAATCCACCAAAATATATTCTTCTCGAAATACAAACGACTGAACGTTTTAAAGAAATTGAAAAAAAGTTGACACCCTTCAGATACCAACTTGAGGCAAATGTAATAGACAAAGACTATCTCTTTGTAAAGAAATGAAGAAATTACTTAAAAACATCATAAGGCGAATTCCTTTATCAGAAGGTGCCAAAAAATCATTACGTCGTTTAGTAAAATGTCGATTTTTTTATTTCACATCTTCCACAACACACCCCATCAGTGATTACTACGGAATTGATCGTGGCACACCGATTGATCGCTTTTACATTGAACAATTCATACATGAACACGAATCAGACATACAAGGGTCTTGTCTTGAATTACTGAACAATGACTACACAAGACTCTTTGGAAAAGACAAGGTGACAAAAAGCGATATTTTGGACATAAATAAAACAAATCAAGATGCTACAATTATAGATGATCTACGTAGACTTCAAACCATAAGTAATGATTCATATGACTGCATTATACTTACACAAGTTCTTCAATTTATCGACGATGTTGATTCAGCGATCTCTGAATGCCATCGTATTCTCAAAAAAGGAGGAGTGCTACTTGTGACCCTGCCCTCCCTAAGCAGAATAGACTGCTGTTCTGGTACCGAGGGTGACTTTTGGCGATTTACCGCAGCTTCTGCACAATTCCTTTTTCAAAAAAAGTTTGATAAAAATAAGACAACTATAATATCAAAAGGCAATGTTCGTGCTGGTATATACTTTTATTCTGGCCTAGCACAACAGGATATTTCAGAAAAAGTTCTCAAGAAAGATGATGTGAACTTCCCACTCATAATTACAGTAAAAACCATAAAGTAATGAGACTATTTGTTAAAAAATACATCAAACCAATTATTAAAATACCTTTTGTATTCACACAATTGCATCGTGCTTATTTTTTTGTCGTGTCCTTGAGAACAATTCTAACCAACCTTTTTCTGAGGACTTTTTCAAAGACAGCACCTATTCTACTTTACCATCGAATAGCAACTGTTTCAGAAGATCCTATTAGTTTATGTGTAAGCCCAGAATCTTTTGAGAATCATCTAGTATTTCTTAAAAAAAATTATAACCTCATCCCGTTATCTAAACTGAGTGAGCGTTTATTAAATGGAACACTTCTGGGCAATGAGATGGCAATAACCTTTGATGATGGGTACCGAGATAACATGTTAAACGCCCTACCTTTGCTTGAAAAGTACAACGTATCAGCAACAATATTTATCACCACAGGAATGTTGGGGCAAACTGCGGCATTTGAATGGGACAAAGAATACAGAGAAAAGGACAGAGCTTCTTTTCTTAGCAATGATGAAATACAGAGGCTGGCCAAACATCCATTGATTGAAATAGGAGCACATACCAACACTCACCGTCGACTATCCGACCTGACAACTGAAGAACAAAGAAACGATATTTCTGTAAGCAAAAAAATACTTGAAGATATAACAAGCAAAGAAATCACACTTTTTGCCTACCCGTTCGGAGGTATTCATGATTTTAGTAAAGTAACAGAAAAAATAGTTGAAGAATTAGGTTTTCGTTTTGCTTACTCAAATAACCAATCTTTGGCAACAAACACAAACAGACGATTTAACATAGCGCGAATAAATATTAGGCAATCAACCTCTTTGAAACGACTAAAATAAACAGAATAAAGCTGAATTGCAAAATTGCAACTTTAAAGTAAAATAAGCCAGTAACCTGAACTACAACACAAACAGTGTTGAATGGAATGTTAGTAAAAACTTTACTGAATCAGATAATAATTTCAACCACATGCAAGGAAAAACATTAAATATCTATAAGAAAAATATATACTCTCAGTTTGGAGAAGATGGGATAATAAAGGAAATCTTAAACAGAATCAATATTTCATCTGGTACTTGTATAGAGTTTGGGGCATGGGACGGTCTTGTCTATGCAAATACTGCAAACTTATGGACAACAACAAATTGGAAAGGGGTCTTAATTGAACCTGATAAATCTAAATTTGGCGTATTAAAAAAAGTTTTACAAGGTCACAATTCTATAGCCTTAGACACATTTATAAAGCCAACAGGCGAACAATCTCTTGAAAATATACTTGATAAAAATGGAATTAGTTTCAATGAGGTGAAACTACTTTCAGTAGATGTGGATGGCAACGAATATCATATTCTAAAAAATTTAAAAAAGTTGATGCCTCCCCTAGTGATTGCTGAATACAATCCAACTATTCCACCTGAAATAGAAGTAATATCGAAAGAAGACGCATTCTTTGGATCATCAGCAAGATCTATTTACAATTTAATGAAAGAAAAAGGATACGAACTTGTTGCGATGACAAAAACTAATTGTTTTTTTGTATTAAATGAGTATAAAGACAAATTTTCTGATATCGACACATCACTGGAAAACCTTTTTGAAAGATCATCCCTTACTTACCTCATAACAGGATACAGAGGAGCTTACGCATTCTCACAGTATCCCGCATTTGGAATTGGCCTACCATTAAATAGAAAGCTGATCGAAAAAGGAAACTTGTATTTTTTAAAATTTTCTTCAATAAAAGTAAGGTGGATACACTTTAAGTGTTTTATAAAAGAAATGGGTAAAAAAATAATAGGCGCCGAGAACATTCTTAAGGTAAAATCAAGTATCTCGTATACTATATGGAAGATTAAAGGGATGCCTATACCAGGCCATGGAAAATACAAATGGCTAAAGATAAAAGAAAGTTCAAAAAGAAATAAAATAAAGACCCTTGTCGAGACTGGCACAGCTGGAGGCGGAACCGCCATGGAGATGAGTAAGTATTTTAACAAAATCTTTACCATAGAACTTGAACCAACCCTTTATCACCAAGGAAGAGCTTTTCTTCAAGAGAAAAAGAATGTGACTTGTATCGAAGGAGATAGTTCATTGGTGCTCAAAAAATTGTTAGAAAAAATAAATGAACCAGCCCTTTTTTGGCTTGATGCTCACTATTCAGGTGAAGGCACCGCTAAAGCAGAAATAGAAACCCCTGTTATAAAAGAATTACTTACTATTTTTGAACGAAAAAATAAAAAAGATGTCATATTAATTGACGACGCTCGGTGTTTTGACGGAACCCATGATTATCCAACAATAGAACAAATAAAGACATTGGTTGGTAAACAAAATACTTTTTCTTTCAAAGTTGAAAGAGATATTATCTTCATCGAACCAAAGTAATTAATTCCATGGTTATAACGAGTATAAATGCAGGGTTGGGAAATCAACTCTTTCAATACGCGTTTGGTTATCATCTAGCACTGATCAATAATACCGTACACAAAATTGATACATCAAACTATAAAGACCTCGAACCAAATTCGATGAATGGTGTTCGGCTCTGTGGTTTGGAGCATTTTAACATCACAGCCAAGAAAGCTTCAGCAGAAGAAATACAGAAATTCAATTTCTATACCAAAAACAAAATAGGTCGAAAGTTACTCCGTCTCTATAGTAACCAAAAGAATTACTATAAAAGAAGTTACCTTATGGAGCCTGAGAAGAACTATTTCAGGTTTGATCCTCGAGCATTAAACCACAAACACGCTGAACATATTTATGTTGATGGTTATTGGCAATCAGAAAAATACTTTAAGGATATTGAAGAGCATATAAGAAAAGAGTTTTCATTTAAGAAAGGGCCCGACAAAGTAAATGCAAAAATAATAGAAGAAATGGAAAAGATTAATTCTGTTTCTATTCATGTTCGTCATGGAGATAATACAAAAATGATGAATGGTGTCTTACCTCTTGATTATTATTACCGCGCCGCAAAGAAGATGGCCTTAAGCGTTGACCAACCTGTTTTTTATGTCTTTTCTGATGACCCTGAGTGGGCAGAAGCAAATGTGAAACTAAATAATAAAACTATTTATATTTCACATAATGGTGATAAAAAAAATCATGAAGATTTAAGGCTTATGACTCATTGTAAGCATCATATACTTGGAAATAGTACATTTAGCTGGTGGGGTGCGTGGCTTGGAAAGAAAGAAGGTCAGATAGTGTTTTCTCCAAAATCACACCATTCCTACCCAGACCTCACTTCATCAGATTATATTCCACAGGGTTGGACTTTTATTTAAATTACAATGATCCAAAAATTATCAATCATCATCCCCTGTTACAATTGCTCCTTAACACTCGAAGAAGCTGTTGTATCAGTCTACCAACAAAAGCTTGATATTCCTTTTGAGGTTATTCTTGTTGATGATAAATCAACCGATAACACAGTTGAGATAATGGAAAAGATGGCTCAAAAATACCCAGAGGTAAAATGTTTATACCACAAGAAAAATAGTGGCGGAGGAGCCACAAGAAATACAGGAATAAACAATTCAACAGGAGATATTATTTTTTGCCTTGATAGTGATGATATACTCCCTGATAGTAGTCTCTCTCGGATGTACTGGTATCTCCTGGAGAAAAAATGTGATGGTGTCACAATACACCGGTCAATAAAATTTATAGGTAATAATCCTAAAAACATTGGCTATACAGACATATCACCTTTTATCAATGAAAGAATAACCATTGACTCGCTACTAGCAAAAGACAAGAAATTTCGACCAGCCTATGTAACCTTTATGCATACCAGGAATGCATTTCAAAAGGCTGGAGGTTATCCAACAGAACACGGCTATGATACTCAGGGTTTTGGTTGGCGTTTTTTATCTGCAGGTCTTAATCTTTACACTTGTCCAGGAGCAGAATACCTACACAGAATAAATTTTAATGAATCCTATTTTTTACGAGAATACAATAATGGGAAAATGAACTACAATTGGAGAAACATCCTCCTTGAACACCACTACTTATTTACCGAAGATGCGTTGAACTTTATCTGCTCATTTGATTGTTCTGATTTTACAAGAAACATTATGGATGAATTGATATTAGAAGAGAACATCTTAAGACCCTCTTATCAAAAAGAACTTGGTCAAAGTCATCCTAAATTATCAAGATCTTTTCCCACACCTATTTATATAAATAGAAATAGTATTAAAGGATATATTCTAAGAATTAAACACAAGATACGACTGCTATTTTTAAAAAATTAATTTGATTAATCTCTTTTAACCCTACCTTGTTTACCATGCCTACAAAAAAAACTATAAACAAAAGATTTAATTCAGAAACAAAATACGTGAAAGACAACTTCTACCTTTTCTGTAAATCAAAAGAATAAAATGATAAAGACCCCTATTTTGTTCATAATATTTAACCGACCTGAAACTACCCAACAGGTCTTTACAAGTATAAGAAATGCGCAACCCACACAACTCTATATTGCCGCCGATGGACCGCGAGAAAACGTTTCTGGAGAAAAAGAATTATGTAAACAAGCAAGGCACATAGTAAGTCAAATAGATTGGAAATGTGAAGTTAAAACACTATTTCAAGAAAAAAACCTTGGCTGTAAAATTGCTGTAAGTTCAGCAATAGATTGGTTTTTTAAAAATGTTGAAGAAGGTATTATTCTTGAGGATGACTGTCTTCCTGATTCATCCTTTTTCTTATTTTGTGAGAAGATGCTGGAAAAATACAGGGGGGACAAAAATATTATGCATATAAGTGGTACAAATTTCCAATTTGGAGAAAAGATTGGTCCCTTCAGTTATTATTTCTCACACTGTCCACATGTTTGGGGTTGGGCAACATGGAAAAGGTCTTGGGTACACTATAGTCCTAGCATGTTCCAACTTGATGCATTCATATCAAGCAATAAAGCGGCTGTGTTGTTTAAAAATAAAAAAGTGGCTCATTTTTGGAATTCACTTTTTCAACATGTAAAGAAAAAAGATGTTGACACATGGGACGTTCAATGGAGTTATTCAGTAATGAATCAGGCAGGTATCTCAATTACACCAAATATTAATTTGGTTAAAAATATAGGTTTTGGAAATAATTCAACCCACACACAGGATACAAATAGTAAATTACAGCAAAATAGTAGCACCTTGTCTGAAATCAAATTCGCACCAGAAATTATTCTAGACACCGAAGCTGACACCAAACTCTACGAGAAAGTGTATTTTAGAAGCTTGTTTGATAGAATACAATCTAAAATAAGAATTATGATAAAATCAAAGATATGAAATGTAACATATGCAATTCTGAAACACGACTTGTAAAAGAACTTGTGGTAAGAAAGAAGTACAAGGCAGAGTATTGTCTATGTAATACCTGTGGCTTTATGCATGTAAATAATCCAACCTGGCTAAAAGAGGCTTATGAGAAACCTATCAACATTACCGATACAGGGTATGTGATGCGTAATGTGTTCTTATCAAAGAAAACACTCATATTATTCGCACTTTTTTTTGGATCTCGGGGAACATATCTTGATTATGCTGGTGGCTATGGAATACTAACACGATTAATGAGAGATTATGGTCTTAATTTCCTATTAGATGATCCTTATACCCAGAACTTTTTTGCACAAGGATTTGAATACAAAAACCAGAAAATAGAAGCGATTACTTGTTTTGAATGTTTCGAACATCTGGAATCCCCTATTAAAGATATAGAAAAGATGATTGCGATTAGTCCCAATATCTTTTTTTCGACACGACTCTTGCCAAAGGAAATACCTTCTGACAACTGGGACTACTATGGAACTGAACATGGCCAGCATATATCATTCTATTCACTAGAAACATTAAAATTCATAGCAAAAAAATACAACCTATATCTTTATAGTAATAATGATAATCTACACCTATTTACCAAAAAGAAGAAAAGCGTACTGCTTTTTAAAATTGTTCTTATTCTTAGTAAACTTCAAGCCGACATTTTAATCAGAAAACTTCTCAAGTCAAAGACAACCTCAGATTCCCATTCCTTAAAAAATATATAATTATGCAGATCTTTTTTGATGGAATAATTTATAGTTGGCAAAAAGGTGGCGGAGTGTATAGATACTTTGAAGAGATTATAGCCGAATGTTGCAATAGAAAGAACTTGGAGGTAACCCTCTTAATACACCTACCCTCATACGTGATTCCTGCAAAAAAAAACATTCTTTTTACTCATATATTGAAATCACCATATGTACCTTGGTTTAGTTTTAAATTATTAAGGAAACTACTTTCCCCAATGAATAAGATGGGCCTAGAAAGATACTTCAAAGAGAGAGAAAATGGCATATTTCATTCAACGTACTATACAACCTATAAAAATCTTAGAATACCTCAAGTCTTAACAGTCCACGATATGACACATGAAAAGTTCCCTCTCTTCTTTGCCTCTTCTGGTGCAAAGAGATTTATTGCAAATAAAAAGAGATGTATAGAGAAAGCTGATTCAATTATTTGTGTTTCAAATGCAACAAAAAAGGCGCTTATTGATACTTATGGAATTGATGACAAAAAAATATCAGTGGTGCACCACGGCCTCTCTACAAATTTTGTCTCGGAAGCTGAAATACCGACAGAGTATTTAAACATTCTAAAAAAAGAATATTTCCTATTCGTTGGGAATCGAGGCTTGTATAAGAATTTTGATTTCTTCATTAAATCTTTTTTACACTGGAATAAAAATAAAGGCTACAATCTAGTCTTAGTTGGTGGAGGTAGCCTATCTAAAGATGAACTTAAAATCATTAAACATTTTGGAATGGAGGAACATGTAAAATACTTAGGGTTCGTAGATGAAAAATATCTTAAATATATATATAGTAGGTCAAAAGCATTTATATTTCCATCTCTGGATGAAGGTTTTGGTTTTCCAATATTAGAAGCGATTAGTAGTAAAACACAAGTACTAGCCTCTGACATCGAAGCATTTAAAGAAATTGGAGAAAGTATGCTAACATATTTTAATCCAAGAAATAGTGAAAGTCTTTTGGCAGCACTGGATCAAAGTCTCCTATCTAAGACAACAAAAGAAGAATTTGAATCACGTGCAAAATATGTAATAAGTAAGTATAGCTGGAACACGTGCGTAGATAAAACATTGGAGGTTTATCACAAAACAACAAATGAAAAAACTCATTAAGACAATAATAAATATTGCACTCTCTCCTTTTATCCTGAAGGACTACTTTACATTTAAAAAACTTTCAACAAAAAAGAGATTTTCTTTAAAAACAAAAGACTTTTATCCTTGTGTTAAAGATAAAACAATTCAAACAAGTTTTGATAGGCATTATGTCTATCACACTGCCTGGGCAGCACGAGTTCTGAAGGAAACTAATCCTGTGAAGCATGTCGATATCTCATCAAGCCTCTTTTTTTCAGCCACAGTCTCAGCGTTTGTTCCAATAGAGTTTTATGATTACAGACCAGCGGATATTATTCTTTCAAACTTAGAAAGCAAGGAGGGAAATTTAATGCATTTACCCTTTGCAGACAACAGTGTCAATTCCCTTTCTTGTATGCACACAATCGAACACATAGGACTCGGCAGATACGGAGATCCGCTCGACCCAAATGGAGACCTAAAAGCAATTCAAGAACTTATTCGAGTACTTGCACCAGGTGGAAACCTGCTCTTTGTAACTCCGCTTGGAAAAAGTGCAAAAATTGAATTTAATGCGCATCGGATTTATAGATATGAAAATATCATTGAAGCTTTTAACGATCTTACCCTTAAAGAATTCTCCTTAATACCGGAGCATGCGACAAATGGTGGTCTTATACGTCACGCAGACAAAAAAGTTCTTGAAAAAGAAGATTATGCATGTGGATGTTTTTTATTCACCAAGAAATAAAACACACCCTCTATGATCATAATCAAACTTTCAGGAGGACTCGGAAACCAGCTCTTTCAATACGCTCTCGGCAGAAAGAAAAGTATTCAAAATGAAGATGTGTTTAAGCTTGATATTTCAGCATACACAAAAGATTATGCTAGAAAATATAAACTTGGTGTTTTTAATATTATTGAGAACATTGCAACCTCTGAAGAAATAAAAAAGCTTAAAATCCCTCTTGGGTTATTTTCAAGAATTATAAGAGGCTTTAAGTTTAAAATATTAAGAATTCACAACATAGGATTCAAATCAGCCGTCCTAAAAAAGAAAGGAAATATGTATCTTGATGGGTATTGGCAAAGTGAACTTTACTTTACTGACATACGTGAAACCCTACTCAAAGATTTTACATTAAAGTCAGAACCGGGTACTGAAGCAAAAGGATGGATAGAGAAGATTACGTCAATTCAAACGCCTGTTTCACTCCACATTAGACGCGGTGATTATGTTCAGGATACAAAAACAAACTCATACCATGGCGTGTGTGATTTGAGTTATTACACAAATGCGTATCAGAGACTTGTGGAAAAAGGAGTGAACAATATTCACATGATTGTTTTTTCAGATGATCTTGAGTGGGTACGGGAAAACTTAGAACTTCCCTGCCCCATGAGTTTTGTTTCGGGTTCAAACATACAAGATTATGAAGAGCTTGTTCTTATGAGCAAGTGCCACCACAACATAATCGCAAACTCCTCTTTTAGTTGGTGGGGCGCTTGGCTTAATCCAAGGGTTGATAAAATAGTCATCGCACCACAACAATGGTTCAAAAAAGATCCTCAATTATATAAAGACATAGTCCCAGAAACATGGATAAAGATATAACCATCAACACACCATTGGTGAGCATCAATATCATCACCAAAAACAGATCCGAACTTTTACAGAAGACACTGAAGAGTGTTTTGAAGCAGAACTATACAAATTGGGAACTTGTTCTCATTGATGACGGTTCAACAGATGAGACTGAGACAATGGTAAGGTCTCTTTATCCTGATCCTAGAATTAACTACAATAAAAATCCTATCAGTTTGGGTATAAGTAAAGCTCGTAATCAAGCCCTCACGCTAAGTAAAGGTGAATACATTGCCGTGCTTGATAGTGATGATGAATGGGGACATGAAGACAAGCTCGGGAGACAGGTTTCATTCCTGAATGAAAACAAAGAACACCTACTCGTTGGTACATACGCCCACAAAATAGACATAAACGGATCAGTCATTGGGGAAATTATTAATAAAGAAGATGATGAATCGATTCGAATTTCTTTTTTGAAGCAAAATCAGTTCTGTCATTCAAGTGTTTTGATGCGAAGGATATCAGAAATAAAATATGACGAAACTCTTCGTATCTGGGAAGATTATGATTTATTCTTACGTCTTGGAACACAGGGTAAATTAGCAAACCTTCCGGAAAAACTCACCCGTTATCGAATACACGGAAATAATATTTCAAGAAGTGCGGGAGTAAGAGGTGCACTGCTTCATATAAAACTCATGCACAAATATAAGGAATTCTATCCACGCTATGTACAAGCATTACTCTATGGCTCTCTACGAGTAATTAAAGCAGCTTTAAAAATCTAATCTCCAATTTCCTCTATTTCATAATCACAAAAAGCATCTTCTTTCCGAAGATGCTTTTTGTGAATTGAGAAAACAATAAAGACAACAACAGAAGTAAGGGTTATAAGAAATGAAATAAAGCCGTATGACATTTACCTTAATCAACCTTAAGTACTTTTTCGAGAATATCTCGAGGAACTTCCCCTAAACTACCCTCTTTCTTTACTGAACCTAAATCAACAGAAGGTTTTATATGAAGAGTCGAACCAATAACGCCTGGGTCTGAAATAGATTCCTGCGTATGTTTTAGAGCGGAAAAGTGAGAGACGAACTGAGGTGTTTCTGGAATACTTACAGGATTAGGTTTTTCAACCTGAGACCCCATCTCAACAGACTTCTTCTCACCTTCAACCACACTTGTAGCAGGAGCAGGTTTTACCACTGACTGCGTTGAGGAAGTTTTAGTATCAACTGGCTTACTCTGAGCAGTCGCAAGAATTGAAGCAAGAGCTTTTTTCAAATCATCTTTTGAAGCAGGGGTAATTTTTGAAACCGGAGAATTTTGTGGCGCGTTTGATTGTGTGTTAGGCGTCTTTCCTGAAACTCTTTCGCTTCGACTCTCCGTAATAGGCCGCACATTTTCACGCTTAAGTTCGTTAAGCGATATGGTTTTTGAAAGCGGAGCAAACCCGTCATCAGATGGAACTTCTTTTGATACCGGTGACTGGGGATTAGATACTCGTTGTAGAGACGCGTTACCCCTTGAATCAAATGAGGTATTTTGCCTCTCAGAACTTATAGGATTACGGACATACTCACGAGATGTTGCTGATTGAGACAACTTATTATCTGATTCCCTTCTTCCACCCTCTTGAAAAGGAGTCTTCTCAGTACCCTGTCCTGTACTAGAAGTGGAAGTATTTAAAGCTGAATCTTTTTTTACTGTGGAAATAACTGCACCATCTTGAGTAAGTACTTTTTGAGCATGAGTAACAGACTCGTTCTGAGTACTAGCCTGAGTACTTTGTCTCAAATCACCAGAAGATTGAGCAGTTGAGACACCTTGCTTCTCTATAGAAACAGATTGAGGTTCTCGAGAATTACTGAACACCTTTGCACCCACAATACTAGCACCCACAGAAGCAATTTTTGATCCAAAAGAAGGATTCTTTTGTTGTGTTTGATTTGAAAATGCCTGAGGTCGAGAATTAGAACTAGTCTTTTTTTCTTTATCACTCTTCCCAACTGTTGGCATTGATTCGTGCCATTCAACTATCTCCTTTTCTATCTGTGCACGCGTTGTTGCAAATTGCGCACGAGAAGAAGCAATTACTTCATCACGTATAGATTTATCTGGTTGCGGAATAGGACCAAGGGTCGTCGCAGAAAACGGTTGTGACGTTACCTTATCGATCATCAATTTAAGATAAATCTGAAAAATTCCAAGATTTACAATATCTTCCGCAAGAAATACTGGTGAAAATTCTTTTTCCAAAACCTCAGCATCGAACGCACCCACACGAAATACAATCATAGTACCAACGTTACCAAACACCGCGGATCTTACTTCTTCTTCCATTTGTTCTACATACTGATGGGCAATAGTAAGACTGAGTTTGTATTTACGCGCTTCAGAAAGAATGTCAGCAAAAGACTCGTTTGCAAAGTTCTGGAACTCATCCACAAAAAGGTAAAAAGGAGCTTTCTTCTTAAGTTCAGAATCAGTTAAGTCTGCACGAGACATGGCACCAAGATAAATCTTGGTAATAAGCATTCCTCCGAGAAGGTTTGCATTTGATTCACCAATTCTTCCCTTTGAAAGGTTGATGATCATAATCTTCTTCTCGTCCATCACTTTACGAATGTCAAAAGATGAGCGACTCTGCCCTATCATGTTTCGGATCAAGGGGTTCGCTGTAAACTGTCCAATCTTATTTTGAATTGCTGGTACCGCTTCTGCCGCCATTCGCTCGGTATAATTAGCAAACTCTTG
>JACCDZ011229247.1_pt1 | contig 21737 bp, 24 predicted proteins | sample 7449551 | NCBI WGS metagenome assembly JACCDZ01 (sample SAMN15323452, study PRJNA562643) | freshwater metagenome | isolation source: river surface water | place: USA:Blue River Watershed | collected 2017-08-18
AATTACTTTTTTATCTCTAGCAAATTTTTTAAAGTAAAATTTCTTTTATCTTATTTGGTTTGCTTTTCAATACTTAAGTAAGAACGTCTGCTTTATTGCGGGTGCAAAAGTACAACCTAAATCCGCTCTCACAAGCTTTTCTACACTTTATTTTTGTTCTTTTTCTTAACTCACTGATAACCCGTTTTCTATAAGTGAAAGTTTTTTTGAATTACGAATTTTGAATGATGAATAATGATGTTATATCAAGAAAATTGGAATGTGGAACAACGAATATTGAATTTTGAAATTGTTATTATTATTGAAATTACATCTAACCGTATAAGGAATATAAGAGAATATAAGGTTTGTGAATTTTGAAATTGATATTTAACCATATAAGTCATTGAAGTTTTGTTGCAATTGAAATTGCATTTAACCATATAAGGAATATAAGAGAATATAAGGTTTTTGAACTATTAAGAAATTAAGGTACAAGAAGAAGGGTGAATGTTGAATAACGAATTTTCAATTTTGAAATTGAAATTGTTATTGAAGTTCAACCCGCGTTAGGGATAGTAGCGGCATCCTTTTTAAAAGGGGACTGAGGAATTCGAAGTCCACTTTTAAAAAGATACAGCGGATAGCCCGACCTTTTTGCGAGGCCACGAAGCTAAAAGGGAACACCCAAGTTAGAAAAACTTAGTGATGATAATTATTTATTCGCGGCGTTTACTTTCGCTTGCCAAGTCGCACTTAGATTATCGAAATCTACTTTAATTGCTGGTGGTTGATTTTGTAATCGACCTGTTTCGAAGGCGTAGACCAAAATAGATTCTATTAAATAATCTTCGTTATTTTCATAAGGATCAAATTTTGTCTTTAAATTAATGTCAAAAAGTTTTGCCGTAACATTAGACCAAAAAGCTTTCCAACCACTTTTAAGATTGGTGATTAATTCATAAGTTGTAGTTCCAGTTTGGCGATGAATTAATTTAACTAGAATCTGACCTTGTTTACGGGATAACTTTTTAAGTTTTGCCTCAAACTCGTTGGTTAAATAATTTTCAACAATCTTGAAGTATTTCTTTTTTTCGCGTTCTGTTTTAAGGTTTGCCATACCTCTGTTTAAAGCCGTTAATCTCTCTGCAGTAATTTTAGCATAAGGATATACTTTTAAAACTCGGTTTTGAAGCAAGGCAAATTGTTTTCTCGCTTCGATATCTAATTTTTCTTTTCGAACAATAATTTCAGGAAGTTCAATGGTATCATTTAAAATCGTGTCGTTCTCTATAATAATGTCCGACTCTTTTTGAATCACTTGAGCTTGAACAGCTGTAGCTAATAATATGAAGCAAATTAAAAATAGTGTGCGTTTCATCGTTGAAAAGTTTAATTACAAAATTATACATTCTATACACAACTCTAATGCCAAATTTATAATTTAGCAAAAAAATAATTTATGAGCACTACATCTATATTAAACGCAAAATCGATTAGCTTTTTAGAAAGCTACCTTAATAATGCATCTCCGACTGGATTTGAGGCCGAAGGTCAGAAAATTTGGATGGAATATGTAAAACCGTATGTGGACACTTTTATCACTGATACCTACGGAACCGCTGTAGGAATCATCAATCCAGATGCTCCTTATAAAGTAGTAATTGAAGGTCATGCTGATGAAATTGCTTGGTATGTTAACTACATTACGGATGACGGATTGATTTACGTGATTAGAAATGGTGGATCAGACCATCAAATTGCGCCTTCTAAACGAGTAAACATTCATACTAAAAACGGAATCGTAAAAGGAGTTTTTGGTTGGCCAGCCATTCATACCCGCAACAGAGGAAAAGAAGAACCAGCCAAAACTGACAATATTTTTATTGATTGCGGTTGCGAAAACAAAGAGCAAGTTGAAAAATTGGGTGTTCATGTAGGTTGTGTAATTACGTATCCTGACGAATTCATGGTATTGAACGAAAACAAATTTGTTTGTCGTGCCATTGACAACCGTATGGGAGGCTTTATGATTGCTGAAGTGGCTCGTTTGTTACACGAAAACGGGAAGAAATTACCTTTTGGATTGTATATCACCAATTCGGTTCAAGAAGAAGTAGGATTGCGTGGTGCCGAAATGATTACTCAAACCATCAAACCTAACGTAGCTATTGTAACCGATGTGTGTCACGACTCTACTACTCCAATGATTGATAAAAAAATTGAAGGAGAAACAAAAATTGGCAAAGGACCTGTTGTTACTTACGCTCCTGCTGTACAGAATAATTTAAGAGAATTGATTTTAAATACTGCCACCGAGAAAAACATTCCTTTTCAGCGATTGGCTTCGTCAAGAGTGACTGGAACTGATACGGATGCTTTTGCTTACAGTAATGGCGGTGTAGCTTCGGCTTTAATTTCACTTCCGTTACGTTATATGCACACCACCGTAGAAATGGTGCATCGCGAGGACGTGGAAAATGTCATTAAATTGATTTATGAAACCTTATTAAAAATAGAAAACGAAGAAACTTTTTCGTATTTCAAATAGTTTAGGAGCTATTCCCGCTTTTCGCTATATCTTTATAGCCCTAGCTTCGAAAACCTCAGCTTTAAGACTACAAAGGATGCCGCTTCAATCGGGGCTAAATAAAAAAACGCAATTCTTACGAATTGCGTTTTTTTATATCAAATTGGAATTCTTACCTGTTCTTCAAGAATTCTACAACATTCTTATCAATTCGCTCATTAATATTAGAAATGTCGGCTTTAACAAATTTCTCACCCAAGATATTTTCGTACAACTCAATGTATCGTTCTGAAACCGATTCAATATAAGCATCTGTCATATCCGGAATTTGTTGTCCGTCTTGTCCTTGGAAACCATTTTCAATTAACCAACGACGTACGAATTCTTTAGACAATTGTTTTTGTTCCTCTCCTCTATCTTGTCTTTCTTGGTAGCCTTCTGCATAAAAATAGCGGGATGAATCAGGAGTATGAATTTCGTCAATCAATACAATCTTTCCCTTTTTGGTTTTACCAAATTCATATTTAGTGTCCACTAAAATCAATCCGCGACTAGCCGCAATCTCAGTTCCTCTTTGAAACAAAGCACGAGTATATTGTTCTAAAACCAAATAATCTTCTTCAGACACAATTCCTTTTGACAAAATAGCCTCTCTTGAAATATCTTCGTCATGCGAACCGTTATCAGCTTTGGTAGTTGGCGTAATTATTGGTGTTGGAAATTTGTCGTTTTCTTTCAATCCCTCAGGCATAGTTACCCCACAAAGTATTCTTTTTCCTGCAGCATATTCTCTAGCTGCATGTCCTGAAACATACCCACGAATTACCATTTCTACTTTGAAAGGTTCGCATAAATGCCCTACAGCAACGTTAGGATCTGGTGTTGCGATTAACCAATTAGGAACGATGTCTTGCGTCATGTTCATGAATTGGGTTGCTATTTGATTTAGAATTTGTCCTTTATATGGAATTCCTTTTGGCAAAACCACATCAAATGCCGACAATCTATCCGTAGCAATCATGACTAATAGATCGTCATTTATATTGTAAACTTCACGAACTTTTCCGCGATACACTGATTTTTGACCTAGAAAATTAAAGTTAGTAGTTGTAATTGTAGTACTCATTATTTAATTGTGTTGTTTGTAATGGCTGCAAATTTAGCATTAATTCATATAGAATGGAAGTGAATAAAACTATTTATTTAACAATGTTGAATTGAATAAATCTAAGATTCTATTGTACTCATCTACCCACGAATAGGTTTCTTTAAATCCATGTGATTCTACTGGAAAACTAGCTAAACTCCATTTCTTCTTCCCTAATTCAATAAAACGTTGGGATAAACGCACAATATCTTTGTATTCTACATTGTCATCCACCATACCGTGTAGCATCAATAAGTTGCCTTCTAAATTATTCGCAAAATAGATTGGCGAACTTTTTTTGTAGGCATCGGGATCGGTTTCTGGAAAGTTCAGAATGTTTCCTGTGTATCCATGATTGTAATGTGCCCAATCCGTCACTGAACGCAATGCAGCCCCCGCCGCAAATTCTTTAGGAGTAGTTAACATACCCATTAAAGTGATAAATCCACCGTAAGAGCCTCCGTAAATTCCAACTCGATTTTCATCAACTCCATAATTTTGAACTAAGAATTTTTTACCATCAATTTGGTCTGACAAATCTTTTCCGCCCATAAAACGATAAATTCCTGTTCTCACATCACGTCCGTAACCATCGCTTCCACGGTAATCAATGTCCAAAACAGTATAACCTAAATCAGTCAACATATTATGAAACATATACTCTCTATGATAAGTACTCCAATAATTATGAGCATTTTGCAAATACCCAGCACCATGAACAAAAATCACAGCCGCTTTGTTAGCTTGACTAGTAGATGGTTTATACAAACGAGCATTTACTGATGTTCCATCTTGTGCTTTGAAAGTAATCACTTCTGGGGTTCTCCACTGATACGATTCAAATTCCTTGGTAGTTGAAACAGTAATTTGTTCTAAACTACTCGCTTTTTTATTGGAAGCCCAATACAATTCCCAAGGTTTATTTTTATACGAATAACGAACTAATAAGTTTTTTTCATCTGGTGAAAGACTCACTTCATGAGCACCATCCTTAGTTAAAATAGGCTGTAAAACAGCATCCGAAACATTCATTTTATAAAAACCACGATTCCCAGGATGGGTTTGATTGGTGGTTAAATAAAACGCTTTTTTATCTTTTGATAAAACAACTCCACGCACTTCCCAATTGCCTTGAGTTAGTTGCACTTTCTTATTGGTTCTCAAATTATAAGTATACAAATGAGAGTAACCTGTTTTTTCAGATTGGAAATAAATGGTTTCATTATCCGAAAGGAATCCTAAGGTTCCAGAACTAAAAGCGTAAGATGGAATCCCAGGTCCGCCAATCCAAGCTTCGTCGTGTTGGTGTTCTATTTCTTTAAAGCTTCCAGCGGCTAAATTCAAATTAACTAACCAACGATCTTTGTTATCTTGACTTCTAATTTCGACAATGGCATACGAACCATCTTCATTATAGATGGGAGCTTGAGCAACAATTAATTTGTCTTTTTTGTCTGCATTTTTATTCTTCTCATACAATTTAAAATATTCTGGAACATCTTGAATATGACTTAATGTCGAAAAATTAACTGTATAAACCGTATCTTTTGCAACATTATAAATGCCCATTTTGGTGTTTACCAAATTGTTTGTTGACACTTTGGATTTGGTATCTTTTGATTTATTGTAACCGTCAGCAGTAATAAACACTTCCATTTCTTCCTGCTTCACCTCAGATTCTTCTCTTAAACGAAAAGTGACAAAATCTCCTTTAGGACTAACTTTTGAGGCTTCAATTGTATTTTTTCCAACGAAATAAGGTTTTGGAAAATCCGATTTTGGATCTTCATTAGCAGTATTCCATTTTTCTTTTTCTTCTTGGTCTCTAACAAACTGAAACAATTCTTTTTGTTGTTCTTTCAGGAAAGTTTCTTTTTCCTTTGGTTTATCATCTGATTTCCCTTTTTTGAAATTTGTCAACTGAACTAACGAACCTAGTTTTGTGTCGAATTTAAATAGGTTATCACTCTGTTTGAAAAATAGAACGCCTAGTTCTTTACCTATTTGAAGAGAAGAAACCGGTACACTATGTTGGTATATCTTTTGTATTTTTTTGTCTTTAATCGAATAGGAATAAAGTTGTCCTTTGTGTACAAAATAATAGATTCCTGTCCCCTCTTTTTGAAGCATTCTTAACTTCGAAAATTTAGCTTCTTCTTTGGAAGCTTTTTGAGGAGCCTTCATTCCTTTCTTCCAGAAATAAGTCGAATTACCCCATTCTTTAGTCGGATTCCAATCAAAATAAATAGTGGTTCCATCTAGAGACCATCTTTCGTTTTCAGGAAGATTTCCAATAAAATCATTCCCCTTCATAATCTCTTCCATTTTCAATGTTTGTGCTTGAAAAAAAGAAGAAAACAAAATACAAATAAGAATCAGTAGATTTTTTTTCATTTTAATTTGAGTTAATTATTTAATAATAAATCCGAAAGATATTTTGCCACTCCATCTTCATGATTGTTGGCTATTACTTCCAAATGAGATAATTTATTTTTTAAAGTTCCGGGAGCGTTGCCCATAATCAATCCTTTTCCAGTAGTAACAAGCATTAATTCGTCATTAAATCCGTCACCAAAAGAAACCGCATGGCTAAAATCTAAATTCTCTTTCTCCAGAATTTCAGCAATAGCATGACTTTTGTCTACTGCTTTATCCATAAATTCAAGACAAATTGGAAGACTAAAAGCATGATTAAATGAATCTGGGTGATGTTCTAAAATCAAATCACGTACAGCAATTAATTTATCTTGATTTTCATGCGTAAAGAAAATTTTAATCGCTTCAAAATCCTCTAACTCTCCAAAATTAACTAATTCGCGATGATAGGTTACTTCTTTAGAAAAACTATTCAATTTTTCATTGTGGATGTTGGTTTGCCACACTTCTTCCTTAAACAAAACAGTAGTAATATCTGGATCAATATCCAAATCCAAAATTGATTTTACAGTTTGGCTATCCATGTTAATTGAAAAAAGCAATTCTTTTTCAGGCGAATGGATTCTTGCACCATTAGAAGTCACTAAATACAATGGAACTCCTAATCTTTCGACTAGAGGCATCGCATCCAAATGATGCCGACCTGTAGCCACAACAATTAAATAATTTTGCTGATGTAATTCTTGAAAAACGGATCTTGTGTAATCGGAAATTACGTGATGTTGATTTAATAAAGTCCCATCCAAGTCACTAATAATAACCTTACAATTTTCTCTAATCATTGTATAACTGCTTCGACTTAATTAATCGTTATTCTCTATTTTTTTGTAGGCCTCAATTACTTTTTTAACTAATCGGTGGCGAACGACATCTTTATCATCCAAGTAAATGATTCCAATACCTTCAACATCTTTCAAAACCAAAAGCGCTTCTTTTAAACCTGAAATGGTTCGGCGAGGCAAATCGACTTGCCCAGGATCTCCCGTAATCATGAACTTGGCATTCTTACCCATACGGGTCAAAAACATTTTCATTTGGGAATGGGTCGTGTTTTGTGCTTCGTCTAGAATAACAAACGCATTATCTAAGGTTCGTCCGCGCATGAAGGCTAAAGGAGCAATTTGGATAATTCCTTTCAAAATATAGTCTTCAATTTTTTCACTAGGTAACATGTCTCGCAACGCATCATACAAAGGCTGCATGTACGGATCTAGTTTTTCCTTCATGTCTCCAGGTAAAAAACCAAGATTTTCTCCGGCTTCAACTGCTGGGCGAGTTAGAATAATTCGCTTCACTTCTTTTTCTTTCAAGGCTTTAACCGCCATCGCCACACCAGTGTATGTTTTACCAGTTCCCGCAGGTCCAACAGCAAAAACCATATCGTTTTTCAGTAAGGTATCAACGAGTAATTGTTGATTTGGAGTCAAAGCTTTGATCAATTTTCCACCTACACCATGAACTAATATTTTGTCGTGTCCTTGGATTTTTCGCTCGTCTTGACCATCGCCTAGAATCACTCGTTCAATTACATTAACATCGATATTGTTGTAGCGACTAAAATGCAGCATCAATCGTTGGAATCGTTTTTCAAACTCGTCCAAAACTTCTTTTTCACCAAACGCTTTAAGCGTAGTTCCTCTAGCTACAATTTTTAATTTAGGATAATATTTTTTTATGGTTTCTAAATGAGCATCTTGGTCTCCCCAAAATTCCTTTGGAGCGATGTCAACCAATTCAATTATTCTTTCGTTCAAAAGTGGTAGTATTTAGTAGATTAATTCATCTTGAGCACGTCTAAAATAATTAAAGATTCAAATTAGAAAATATTTTTCTTTATTTCGTTTTTGAATTTACTATTGTTAGCTTTGCAATTCTCAAATTTAATGAAAATTAGGCTTACCCAACCCCAATACTTATAAACAAAATTATGTCAATAATTACCCTTACTACCGATTACGGCTTGAAAGATCACTTTGTGGGTGCTCTTAAAGGGAAAATTATTTCTGAATATCCTGAAATTACCATTATTGATATTTCGCACGACATCGATCCATTCAATATACTTGAAGCCAGTTATATTATTGGAGCGGCTTACAGCAGTTTTCCAAAAGGAACAGTACATATCATTGGAGTAGATAGTGAGCGAAATAAAGAAAACCAACACATTGCTATCCAATGGAACGATCAGTACTTCATTGGTGCCGACAATGGTATTTTGAGTATGCTTACGCAAAAAGTGGTTCCTCAAAAAATGGTGGCTATCACCATTCACGATCGTCTGCATAATGAGGCTACTGATTTAGATGTTTTTGTAAAAGTAGCTTGCCATTTATCTAAAGGTGGTTTACTAAATGTAATTGGTAAAGAAATTACCCAATTAAAAGCAGTAACTGGTTTACAAGCAACTGTGGCTAATGATTTTAATTCTATCAAAGGGAATGTGATTTACATCGATCATTTTGGTAATGTGGTGACCAACATTTCAAAAAAACAATTTTTAGATGTTGCCAAAGGAAGGCCTTATGAAATTGTTATGAAAACCAAAAACATCAAAACTATTTTACCTAACTATTCCTCTATTGCGACCAATGAAAAATATGCCATAAAGAATTATGAGGGCGAAAAATTAGCACTTTTTAACGAAGCTGGTTTTTTAGAAATTGCCATTTTTAGAAGTAATCCATCAAAAATTGGGTCGGCTAATAGTTTACTTGGTTTGAGTTATAGAGATGTAGTTTTAATTCAGTTTAAAAATTAACAAATTTATGTTCGTACGCATTGTAAAAATGAGTTTTCATCAGGAACATATTCCTGCGTTTCTAGAAAATTTTGAATTGGTTAAGAATCAAATACGAAATTTCCCTGGAAATCGTTTATTAGAATTGTATCAAGACAAAAACAACACATCGGTTTTCTTTACTTACAGTTATTGGGAAAGCGAAGACGATTTGGAAAACTATAGAAAATCAGCGCTTTTTAATGAAGTTTGGGATTTTACCAAGAAATTATTCAATGACAAACCGGAAGCTTGGAGTGTAGATAAATTAAGCCCCCTAACCCCCAAAGGGGGAATGAGCAACATAATAAATTGATAAAAACAAATAATTTTTGAACCTAATTTCCACAATCGGTTCCCTTCCCTTCGGGGAGGGTTAGGGTGGGGCTTCAATATGAAATCAATAGTATTACGTGAAATAAAATCGTTCTTTGGCTCACCAATAGGTTATTTGGTGATTGCTATTTTTCTTATTTTAAACGGACTGTTTCTTTGGGTTTTTGAAGGAGATTACAATATTTTAAACTCAGGGTTTGCTGATTTGACTCCGTTTTTCACTTTATCACCATGGATTCTGATTTTCTTAATTCCAGCGGTAACGATGCGCAGTTTTTCAGATGAAAAAAAACAAGGAACTTTAGAATTATTACTAACCAAACCCTTGAGCATTTGGGAAATTGCAAATGGAAAATTTTTAGGAGCAGTTATACTTATTTGCATGGCAATTATACCCACTTTCATTTATGTAGTAGCCATTTCTAGTTTAGGAATGCCAGAAGGAAATATTGACATGGGAAGTACTTTCGGCTCGTATTTTGGATTGCTTTTCCTAATAGGAGCTTATGCTGCAATAGGAATTTTTACCTCGACACTTTCAGAGAATCAAATTGTTGCCTTTATACTTGCTGTATTTTTATGCTTTTTGTTCTTTTTTGGTTTTGAAGGTTTAGCTTCGGTTATTCCTGATATTTCAAATACAATTGCTTATTTAGGCATGCAAGATCATTATAAAAGTATGAGTCGCGGCGTTTTGGACACCCGAGATATTCTCTATTTTTCAAGTATCATTGTGGTTTTCCTTTCTTTGACTGTTAACCAATTAAAATCGTTTCAATCCTAATGAATACTGCAACTAAAAACAGGCTGAAATCAGTAGGAATAACTATAGTACTACTATTGGTTTTAAATACCATTGGAAGTTTCTTTTTCTTTCGATTTGATTTAACCAAAGACAAAAGATATACACTCTCTCCTACTTCGTTACAAATTATTGAACAGGTTAAAAATCCGTTGTACATCAAAGTATATATGCAAGGAGAATTGCCTGCTGAATTCAAACGATTGCAATTGGAAACGCGCCAAATGCTAGAAGAATTTCAAGGCTATAATTCCAATATTGTATTTGAATTCATCGATCCTTTGGAAGACGAAGCAACCAGCATGGACAATATCAAAGAATTGTACCGTAAAGGGCTTACACCTATCAACATTTCAGTGGACGACAAAGGAAAGCAGTCGCAAGCGATGGTATTTCCTTGGGCAATTGCCGTTTATGACAATAAAGAAGTCAATATTCCTTTATTGAAAAATATTATGGGCGCTTCGACAACCGACAAAGTAATTGGTTCGGTGCAACATTTAGAATATTCTATAGCCGATGCGCTGAATAAAATTACCCAAAATAAACAGAAGAAAATCGCCATTATCAAAGGAAACGGCGAATTGCACGAAGCCTATATTGCTAAGTTTTTATTGCAAACCAAAGAGAGTTACCACATTGGACCGTTTACTTTGGATTCGGTAGCGAAACAACCTGTCAATACACTGAAAGCACTTGAAAAATACGATTTAGCTATTATTGCCAAACCTACAGAAGCTTTTTCTGAAAGCGAAAAACAAGTATTGGATCAATACATTGTCAATGGAGGAAAAACGATTTGGTTAATCGATCAAGTAGTGGCAGAAATGGATAGCTTGTACAGTCCGACAGGAAGTGCAATGGCATTTCCAAGAGACTTAAATTTGAATGATTTTTTCTTTAAATATGGCGTTCGAATTTATCCTGATTTAGTCAAAGACGAACAAGGAAGTCCTATAAAATTAGCTGCTGGCGAACAAGGAAGCGCCACTCAATTTCAAGAATTCAATTGGAAATTTGCTCCGTTAGTTCATCCGCAAAGCAAGCATCCCATTGTGAAAAATTTGGGCGGAATCAAATTTGATTTTGCTAATGCCATTGATACCTTAAAAAATGGTATTAAGAAAACGGTTTTATTACAATCTTCACTTTATTCGAAACGAATTGGTACACCAACCGAAATCAACTTGAATAGCGTTAATGAGGAAACTACGCCTTCGGATTATTTGAATAAAGGCACTATTCCTCTAGCCGTTTTATTAGAAGGAAATTTTCATTCGATGTTCGAAAACAGAGTGTTGGCTTTTGACCAAACTAATTTTCAAGTTAGTGGAAAAAGCGGTAAAATGATTGTCATTTCCGATGGAGATGTGATTAAAAACCAATTGGATAAAAATTTACTTCCTGTCGAATTGGGCTACGATCAACGCTCAGGAAATTTATACGACAACAAAGATTTTCTAATGAATTGTGTCAATTATTTATTGGATGATACTGGACTTATTAACATTCGCTCCAAGGATTTAGATTTACCTTTATTAGACAAAGAAAAGGTCTATGAAAACTACACCTACATACAATTCCTAACTATCGGACTACCAATAGTAATTTTAGCAGCTTTTGGCTTTCTATTTACTTTCCTCAGAAAAAGAAAATACAGTCGGTAGATGTTAATAAAAAATTTTCCATACTAAACTAGTTTACGATATATTTGTAAAAAAGTATATCCCAAAAAATATAAAATATAACAGATGAAATTTATAGTATCGAGTTCGTACTTATTGAAACAATTACAAGTTCTAGGGAGCGTTATCAATAGTAGCAATACCTTGCCTATTTTAGATAATTTTCTATTTGAATTGAACAACAATCTTTTGACTGTTTCAGCTTCTGATTTAGAGACTACCATGTCGGCTACTTTGGATATCGATTCTACCAGTCAAGGAAGTGTTGCTGTTCCTGCTAAATTGCTTTTGGAAATCCTTAAAACATTCCCTGAGCAACCGTTAACTTTTACTGTTGAAGAAAATAGTACTATCGAAATCAGTTCGAATTCTGGTAAATATGCATTGGCGTATGCTCCAGGTGAAGAATTCCCTAAATCAGTTAACTTAGACGAACCATCTGTAACTTTAGTTCCTGCTGATGTTTTAGCAACAGCGATTAGCAAAACTATTTTTGCTGCTGGAAACGATGATTTGCGTCCGGTTATGTCAGGAGTGTTTTTCCAATTCTCTCCTCAAGGCTTGACTTTTGTGGCAACAGATGCTCATAAATTAGTAAAATATGCTCGTACGGATGTTACCGCTTCTCAAGTAGCTGATTTCATCATGCCAAAGAAACCGTTGAACATCTTAAAAAGTATTTTAGGTGCTTCAGATGCGGAAGTGAAAATTGAATACAACGATTCTAACGCGACTTTCTCATTTGACAATTATTTGTTGATGTGTCGTTTGATTGATGGAAAATATCCAAACTACGAAGCCGTTATTCCAAAAGAAAATCCAAACAAATTAATGATTGATCGTTCTCAATTTTTGAGTTCTGTTCGTCGTGTTGCGATTTTCTCTAACAAAACAACCCACCAAATTCGTTTGAAAATTGCAGGTGCTGAATTGAACGTTTCTGCAGAAGATATTGACTACTCAAACAAAGCGGAAGAAAGATTGACTTGTGATTATCAAGGAGACGATATGCAAATTGGGTTTAACTCTCGTTTCTTAACTGAAATGTTGACCAACTTACAATCGGATATGATTATGTTAGAAATGTCACTACCTAACCGTGCCGGAATCCTTACTCCAGTTGATGGTTTAGAAGAAGGAGAAACCGTAACGATGTTAGTTATGCCAGTAATGTTGAATGCATAAAACAAACAACCAAAATTGAAATAAAAAACCGCTATCTTTTTAAAAGGTAGCGGTTTTTGTCTTTTATAGCAGTTTCATTTTTTAAATCACGCCCATTTTTTTCATTAAAAAAGTAGCGCTTTTATTTTTACAGATTCCATTTCTAAGTTTGTAATCAAAATGCAGTTCATCGGCTATAATTTCCACTTCAAAACATGTATTCGTTAAGATATTTGGATATTCGTTTGTGGTCAAACACACTTCTATATCGTGGGTAGCAATGGCTCCTATAGCATTCTTTGCGATTACTTTTTTAATCACTTCAATTGTTCCGTTGCGTTTGTCATCCGAATTAGTACCTCGTAAAATCTCATCCAGTAAAACAAATGCGGGTTGGTTTTCCAGCGCATCCATAATTTGTTTCAAACGTTTAATTTCGGCAAAAAAATACGATTCACTATCGGATAACGAATCGGATAATCTCATGGACACTAAAACTGGCAATGGATGCACGTTGGCTTTAGCCGCACAAACAGGCGAACCCATTCCTGCCAAAACCATATTGATTCCTAAACTTCGTAAAAAAGTACTTTTTCCAGACATGTTGGAGCCTGTCAAAATCAGAAATGATTCAGGTTGAAACGAAATATCATTTCCTATTCTTGTGATTGGATTTAATAAAGGATGGCTCAAATCACTAAATGTAATCTCAAATTGAGTATTCAATTTTGGATAAACAAAATCAGGATTATTGAATGAAAAATTAGCCACACTATTGAGCATTTCAAATTCTCCAATAACTTCTAACCAGTTTTTTATTGCTTTTACATGTTCTCTTTTCCATGCAATTAAAGAATACAAAACGTGAAAATGATACAAAACAGTTCCGTTAAATAAAGATGCCGTTATCAAATTAGCGATAGTGTCCATTTTTGAAAACAACTCAGATAATTCCTTTAAATGACCGCTGGCTTGAGCTTTTTCAAACAACAGCTTTTTTTGCAAATCTTTTAACTTCTTAGATGTAAACGTTTCATTTTCAATTTTTTGCAACAAAAAACTGTATTGATGAATGGTTTTGTCTATATCAGCCGTATGTGCAATCTCTGCTTGGATACGTTTAAAAAAAAAGCCCATAAAAACCATGTTAAAAACAAATAAATACGACAAAACGGTCAAGTAAACCGATTGGAAGGTTACAAAATAGATCACCAAAAAACCTACAAATAAGGCAGGCAAAACAAAAGAAATAATTCTGCTTACTATTGAAAACGGTTTGCTATTAAAAACACTCCATTTTAGTAAATTTTCATAACTTGATTGAGTGTCTTGACTGACTTTTGCCAAAGCCAAAAATTCTTGACGCCAGTCTAATTTATCCCTTAATTCTTGAATTGCCTCTTGATTCTCCTCAATTTCATCATTGGATAAAATTGTAGTTAATCGTTCTGCCAAGGTTTTCTTTCCAATAAAAGTGGCAGTTCTATTCAGGTTTTGAAATAATGAATGGGCTCCAAATATATCCAAATCATAGCTGTATGGATGATTGAAATCATTGAATTCTGAACCCTCTTCAAAAGGTATTTTTTCTCTTTGGAGATACGCTATTTCATTTTCATTCACTTCGACTAAAGCCTGTAATAATTGTTTTTGAATCAATAATTTAGAATGATAACGCATCAAAAACAAAAAGGTTGCGAAGGATAAAAATGCCAATATACCCCAATAATTTTGATCTGTTTTGACGAAATAATACAATGCTACCAAAAAAAATACAATAGCGATTAGTCTAAAAAAACTAATGCTATTGTATTTCTTATTAAGGCTATATAATTGGTTTGTATAATTGGCTTTTCTGACTTGATATACTTTCATAATTAATTTAGTTATAACAAATATACCAAATTAGGTTGGGACAAATACCCTTTATTTCATAGGGATGGACAAAATAGGGATTTCAAAATCTGTTGTTAATTTTTTAGTCAAGCTTGGTTTGAAAAGTCCTTCAAAAAAACCTCTTTTATAGGGCAACATAATCAATAAGTCTACTTCTTTGTACATTATAAAATCGGTAATTATTGCTTGGACATCATCGTCTTCAATAACAAAAAACTCAATAGGTTCTGATTTGTATTCTTCTTTCCATGCGGCAATAGTAGCTTTAGCAACATCGGAATCTGAGGTTTTAACATACAGACACTTCACCTTTGCTTTCGCTTTGTGTGCCAATTGTAAAACCAATTCTAAAGCTTTTTTATCTTTAGCTCTAAAACGGGTAGTAAATCCAATTGTATTGATATTTTGAAAGGACGCATCAGAGGGAACACAATAGACTGGAATACCCGCATCTGTGATAACTGAAGTTGCATTGGTTCCAATAAAAAAACTTTCCCAACCAGTCGCTCCCGAAGTTCCCATAACCACATAATCAATTGATTCTTCCTTGATGGTTTCTTTTATATTGGAAACTAAATCACCTTGCTTGAGTCGATGAGACATTTTTATTTTATCTAGATGTTCCTTTTCAGCAATAACCCTCAGTTTAGGAATTTCGTCCTTAAACATTTCAAATTCACTCAATTCAACTGAATCATAAATTGTAATATAATTTTCAGGAAAAAATTGGTTATCATAAATTGGCAACTCAAATGAGTGCAACAAAACCAGTTCGCCCTGAACCAATTTGGCCCACTTTAGTGCATGAACAAAAGCATTATGTGAAGCTTCGGAAAAATCTGTTGGAAATAGTATTTTTTTCATTGTATTGACGATTTATAATTACATAGTTCGAAGTTAGCGTTAAAAAAATCAACTTAACATGATAATTATCAGTAATTTAAAACTATTTTATATGCAATTTAGGAATGCTTTATTTTACTAAAAAATAGGTGTTAGTTTTAGTATCTTTGCTTTTTATAGTTCAAATAAATGATACAAAACGATGCTATTGTAGCTTTAGCTACCCCTTCGGGAGCGGGAGCAATTTCAATAATTAGGGTTTCAGGTCAAGACGCCATCCAAATTGGCGCAAGTGTGTTTAAATCTATCAAAAACAAGGATTTAACACAACAGAAAACCCATACCTTACATTTAGGTCATATTATTGATGAAGGTAAAACTTTAGACGAAGTTTTGGTTTCTATTTTCAAAGGTCCCAATTCGTACACAGGAGAAAACACGATAGAAATTTCCTGTCACGGATCTACTTATATTCAGCAACAAATCATTCAATTATTACTTCGAAAAGGATGTCGCATGGCAGATGCTGGCGAATTTACCTTACGAGCGTTCTTGAATGGAAAACTCGATTTATCTCAAGCCGAAGCAGTGGCTGATTTGATTTCGTCAGACAATGAAGCGTCACACCAAATTGCGATGCAACAAATGCGTGGCGGATTTTCTAACGAAATTGCCAAATTGCGTGAAGAATTATTGAATTTTGCTTCTCTTATTGAATTGGAATTGGACTTTGCCGAGGAAGATGTAGAATTTGCCGACCGAACTCAATTTCATGAATTGCTGAACCGAATCGAATTTGTTCTTAAAAGATTGATTGACTCTTTTGCTGTCGGTAACGTCATAAAAAACGGAATTCCTGTGGCCATTGTGGGCGAACCCAATGTTGGTAAATCTACTTTGCTGAATGCGTTGTTGAATGAAGAACGCGCCATTGTTTCGGACATTGCAGGAACCACGCGCGACACCATTGAAGATGAGTTGAATATTGGCGGAATTGGATTTCGATTTATCGACACGGCTGGAATCCGAGAAACGAAAGATGTGGTGGAAAGCATTGGAATTCAAAAAACATTTGAAAAAATTGAACAAGCGCAAGTTGTAATCCTTTTGCTTGATGCAAAAGAATTACAAGTTTCAGGTTTAAAGTTTCAGGTTGAAATCGAAAAAATTAAAAACAAATTTCCTCAAAAACCACTTGTAGTTATCCTAAACAAAGTTGATTTACTTTCTATAAATGAAGTTGAAACGATTCGCCAAGAACTTCAAACCTTAAACCTGAAACTTGAAACTATTTCCGCCAAACAAAAAACGGGCATTGACGAACTGAAAAACACCTTGCTTTCTTTTGTCAATACCGGCGCTTTGCGCAACAATGAAACGATTGTGACCAATACCCGTCATTATGATTCCTTACTCAAAGCTTTGGACGAAATTCAAAAAGTAAAATTTGGATTGGAATCCAACTTATCCAGTGATTTAATGGCTTTGGACATCAAAGAAGCCTTGTATCATTTTGGATTGATTACAGGACAAGTAACAAATGATGAGTTACTTGGAAATATATTTGCTAATTTTTGTATCGGAAAATAAAAACCCTATTTTTGAATATAAATCCAATCATGAAAAAATATTTTTTACATAACGGAACCGAAAGCTCTGGACCATTTAGTTTTGACGAATTGAGAGCTATGAATATCACCAAAACCACACCAGTTTGGTTTGAAGGAATGGAAAAATGGAAATATGCAAAAGATGTTGAAGAGCTATATGAATTAGTTTCTGTTACACCACCACCATTTCAAGTAGATGAAGTTGCACCAGCTAAACCTGTATCATCCACTTCTAATGCCGCTTTTTTAGGATTATCTAAAAATGGATTTATAGCAGTAGTAGCTATCATTTTTATAATCACTACAGTTGTGTTTAATATCATCCAAAACAACCGAAGCGAAGAATTAGAAGCAAAAAACAAAAAAACCGAACTGGAAAATAGACAGTTTTTGTTGCAACAAAAAGAAATTGAAGAACAAAAGAAATTAATTGAAGAACAAAAATTAGCAGAAGAAGAACGAACTGCTAGAGAAAAAAAGCAAACGATTATTGACCGAATTGCTGCTATTGAAAATGAAATGGCCGTAACTAAAGATAATTTAGACACTACTAAAGAAAAATTGGCAAAAGCTTCTAATTTCAAGGTATTACGAACATCCAATGAAAAATCAGAAGAGTTAAAAAAGATACAATTAGATATAGAATCGTTTGAAAAAGAATTGGAAGATTTAGAAGCCGAACAAAACCGATTGAATTTAGAATTGGATAAAATTAAATAAATCTAATTGTCAAAATAATCTCCATCAACATACAACCATGCTCCATTTTCAAAAACAAAACGGGAATGTTCATGATGAATATGTGATTGATTATCGGCATCTAAAAAATACGCTTTAAATGTAACAGTAGTTGGTGTCACATTAGTAATTTCTAATCGTTGCCATTGATTTTGAGTTGCCCAATCTAAAATGTCTTTCTTTGAATAAAGTGCCTGATGTGAGGGAGCTGTAGTTGCAATTAAATAATCGGCTTCTTTTAGTACATAGGCTACATAACGCGAACGCATTAACGCCTCAGCCGTAGTTGCTTTCTGCTTGCCAACAACTATTGGCTGACAACATCTGTCAAAAGAAATTCCCGAACCACAAAAACAATTATCCATTAGTATTAATTCAGCTCGTTAATTTTTTGATGCAATTGATTCAATAACACTTGGTAGCGACTTATTTCAATCAAATCAGCATCATCATCAGAAAAATCAAGAAAATCATCTAGTTGCTCACTAATTTCTACCAATTTATTATTGGCCTCTTTACCGTTTTTGGCGGCAATTAAATCAATTATTTTTTGCACTTCTTGTTGCAATAAATTAAAATCATTCTGTTCCATATCTTAATTAGTTGTTTCGTCTTGCTTGTTAGCGTTAAATTGCTTGGTAATTTGCTTTAGCTTTTCTTTACGAGCCATGGCTGCTTTTTTGACTTTGTCTTGCTCCTTGTGCAATTTGTCGTTATGCTTTTTGATATTCCTTTCGTTATTTCTTCCCATGCTTTTGTTACAATTGTTCTCGTTTTATTTCTTCCAACGACTTGTCCGTATAGATAAGTCCGTTAATAATCTTCATTCTTAAATCGTCTAAATCATCGTATTCAAAATACTTTGCCCAAGAAGTTAGTTCGAATAAATTCCGAACTTGTTTGATTCTTTTAGCCGTTTCAAAACTCGTTCGAAGCACCGCTTTTTGATCGTAAGTAGGATTGTTTTTGTGTTGGTAATTTACCGTTTTCTTTTCGAAATTAGCTTGGAGATAATACAACTTATCAATAGCATTATCTGGATAAAAACTAGTCCAAAGCGCAAAACCCAATTTTTGTTTTGTAGGCGACTCTAGTTCCATCGGCTCTAAACGCCACTTACTATTAGCGAGTCTCCCCCAGTGGTTTGACAATCGGTACATTCCTTCCTTGGTATAATAATACGAACTTCTCGCCTTACTTTCATACTGAACGGACAATCCTTCAATAGCAGTAAGTGGTAATTCGTCAAAGACACAAAAGGTGTTTTTAAACGCATTAGGACTTGGACGAAATTGTTTTGTCATGCTGCAAAAGTAAGTAGAATCTGCTTTTCAGCCTAAACAAACAATAATTGATTAAGTTTGCAGTCTAAAAATTATTAAATTTAAGATAATGTCTAAATCTTCACACGATAAAATGCTTCAAAAAGGAGTTTTCACAGGAAAGATGGAACAGGATGAGAATGGTAACTACTTTTGTGGCGAATACCTTTTGGACTATAAATTAGCTACTTCTAATCATGCAATTGGTGATTGGATTACTATTAAGTCAGTTATCGAAAATCCGAGTGACATCAGCTATAACAAATATCCGAAGAAATCGAAAAATTTCGACAAAGCCAATTATAAAGAGGAATAGCATTCGCTAAGCCCTCTACTATTTAAGAATATTCATTGGTTCAAACCGAAAACTTAAAAAAAAGTGTACCTTTGCAAAAAATTTGTCGTTTTCGGATAAAAAATCCATCACAAACAAACTAAAAGACAAATAGTTATCTTTATTTATGAAAAAAATAGTTGAATACCGTAAGTTATTAAATGTAGACAAAACTGTCGATTTAAAAGATTTAAAAACCATTTATCGCAATGCGATGAAAGATGCACATCCTGATAAATTTCAAGGTGATGAAGCTGGTTTAAAAGCGGCAGAAGAGAATAGTAAATTAATTATTGAAGCGTATCACTTTTTAGTAAGTATTAATCCAGAAACGATTAAACAAAACTTACCTGAATACACTGAAACTATTTCAACATCAACAATTACAGATTATAAATTTGTGGATGGTCGTTTAATCATTAACTTTTCTAACGGAAGTGTTTATGAATACATAAGTGTACCAAAAGCAACTTACGTAAAAATGGTAAATGCTGATTCTCCAGGACGTTTTGCTAAGAGACATATCCTAAATAGCTTTACTTGGAGAAAAACAATCAACCAAGACTAAAAAGCACATATTATATACTTAAGCACACTAAATAGTGTGCTTTTTTATTTTATATAGTATCCAAGGCAGAGAAATCAATCAATAAGTTTCTTTTTTTACTTAATATAACAAAAATTTAGGCTTAAAAAGTGGTTATAATTTATAATTTTAGATACTTTTGCCAACTTAAATCATTTAACAAAATCAAAATGAAAAAAATAATTTTATTGCTTTCTGCCGCTTTAGTAGTAGTTGCATGTAGCAAAGCTGGAAAAGGAGAATACATGATTTCTGGTACAGCAAAAGGAATTGAAAACGGAAAAACAGTAATTCTTGAGACACAAGATGAAACAGGAATGCTTGTTGCTAAAGATACCGTAAAAGTAGAGAATGGTAAATTTGAAATGAAAGGTAAAATTACTGAAACTGCTTTTTATTCTATTAAATTGGAAGGTGCTCAAGCTCCGATAGCTTTTATTTTAGAAGAAGGTGAAGAAGTTACTATTGAAGTTAACAAAGATAGTATTCAAAAATCAAAAGTTTCTGGAACTTACAATAATGACGAGTACGTTAAATTTACTGAAGAGCTTACTAAAATTCAAAAGAAATTAGTTGATTTCCAAACTAAGAATACGCCTGCAATGCAAGCTGCTCAGCAAACGAAAGATACCGTTGCTATCACTAAATTGATGCAAGAATTTGGTAAAATTCAACAAGAAGTAGGTGAAGCTTCTAAAGCAAAATACTTAACCTATGCTGAAACACACCCAAAATCATTCATTTCTGTTTTAATTTTACAAGGAATGCTAAATGATCCAAGTACTGATGTGAAAAAAGCGGAAGCAATGTTTAATGAATTAGAAGAAAAAATTCAAAACACTAAACCAGGTAAAGCAGTAAAAGAAGCTTTAGCAAAAATGAAATCAGTTCCTGCAGCACCTGCTATGGGTGGTACTAAATGAAGAGCAGATTTTTCTGCACCTAATCCTGCAGGAAAAGTAGTTTCATTAAAAGAAAGTTTAGGTAAAATAACTATTGTCGATTTCTGGGCCTCTTGGTGCGGTCCTTGTCGAAAAGAAAACCCTAACATGGTAGCTTTGTATAAAGAGTTTCATGCTAAAGGTTTAAATATAGTTGGAGTTTCTCTAGACAAAGAAGCGAAATCTTGGAAAGAAGCCATTGCAAAAGACCAATTGAATTGGACTCATGTCTCAAATCTTAAACATTGGGACGAACCAATTGCAAGACAATACAATGTTGAGTCTATTCCTGCAACATTCATCTTAGATGCCTCTGGAAAAGTAATTGCAAAGGATTTAAGAGGTGCTGAGTTACATGATAAAATCGCTGAACTTTTATCAAAATAATTGCTTCGCAATCTATATCATAAATAAATCTCCCAATGGGAGATTTTTTTATTTTATTCAATACCAACAGGTTAAAAATAATAGCGAAATTAAGTACTATTTTAATTTGCAAACATCAAAACAGTTTATATATTTGCAACCGCTTAGACAAACAAAACGGCCTAGTCTAGGAAATGGGGAGATACTCAAGCGGCCAACGAGGGCAGACTGTAAATCTGCTGTGAA
>JACCDZ010882489.1_pt1 | contig 21726 bp, 15 predicted proteins | sample 7449551 | NCBI WGS metagenome assembly JACCDZ01 (sample SAMN15323452, study PRJNA562643) | freshwater metagenome | isolation source: river surface water | place: USA:Blue River Watershed | collected 2017-08-18
ACTACGCCATTTGCTTCCTTCAGATTCTACCTCACGGTAAACACCCTTGCATAGGCTCATTATTCCCATCGACGGGGCTAACAGCGGACTTGCACCGCCTAGATGTGCGCCATGTCTGGCGCACCTAGACTTAAAATGGTACCGATATTCTATCGGTGCCATTTTCTTTATTTACATCGAAGCTCAATCGCACAAATAGGTTCAGCGCATGTTATTTGGTTATACCCAAATAATTACCAAAATGATGTAAGATACAGTACAAGCTTAAATTAATGTGCGCTAGTCGTGGTATATTCACTCGCCGTCATTTTTGAACTTTTCTTATATATCGCTTTATTGGTATGACTAAACGCTTGACATGAATTCAAAACTAATTTACCGCCTTTTACTTCACATTTTACGGTTTGTTGCGAATTGTCATCAAAGAACTTAACCATGTCATGTTTCTTATCTTCATTTAACATGCAATGTTTATTCATTTCGGCAACTGGTTCATTATCTTTTAACTCAAATATCATTTTGTGTTTTTCACAATGACATTCCAATTTATTCACATCTAGCTTGTTACTTGAAAGCGGAGCAGATGAATTTGACGCCGCAAAAGCACTCACCGACACCACTGATAATAAAGCCAAAATTAGTTTTTTCATATAGAACATTTCCTTTTAAAATTAAATCAAGTTGTTAAACCAAGATTCCAGCGGCATGCTATGTTTGATCTACAATAGTAGAAATTAAATCAAGTTGTTAAACGCACAACCCATTGGCTCTCGTATTGTGATCTACAATAGTAGAAATTAAATCAAGTTGTTAAACGAGGATAAAATCATTACCTCAGTAGTATCTACAATAGTAGAAATTAAATCAAGTTGTTAAACACTCAATCAAGTCATTAATAAACTCATATCTACAATAGTAGAAATTAAATCAAGTTGTTAAACCTTAAGTGACTTAATTAAAAATTATAGATCTACAATAGTAGAAATTAAATCAAGTTGTTAAACCCTCGTCTGTATCTTGGTTCTTATAGATCTACAATAGTAGAAATTAAATCAAGTTGTTAAACAACGTCTAGCTTAACTTCAAATTCAAATCTACAATAGTAGAAATTAAATCAAGTTGTTAAACGAATATCAACAAATTTTGAACAAGATTTATCTACAATAGTAGAAATTAAATCAAGTTGTTAAACTTTCACGCTGGATTAGTTGCTTAATAGATCTACAATAGTAGAAATTAAATCAAGTTGTTAAACAGAGATGATTATTGCTATGAATGAAACAATCTACAATAGTAGAAATTAAATCAAGTTGTTAAACGGTGGTTTTGTTGACCATAGCTTAGAATCTACAATAGTAGAAATTAAATCAAGTTGTTAAACAGGGTGATATAGTAGTTTCTTGAATGAATCTACAATAGTAGAAATTAAATCAAGTTGTTAAACAATAGTATTTTGCAAATCATCCACTATTATCTACAATAGTAGAAATTAAATCAAGTTGTTAAACAATAGTATTTTGCAAATCATCCACTATTATCTACAATAGTAGAAATTAAATCAAGTTGTTAAACAACATAATGAGAAAAGCAGGAGTGAGAAATCTACAATAGTAGAAATTAAATCAAGTTGTTAAACCGCAAGAGATTCACTAGCCGTGTATATATCTACAATAGTAGAAATTAAATCAAGTTGTTAAACCCATTTGCTGCAAAAATTATTTTACTTAATCTACAATAGTAGAAATTAAATCAAGTTGTTAAACTTTCAGTGTAACCGTTACCAGAATTGGATCTACAATAGTAGAAATTAAATCAAGTTGTTAAACGAAACGCTTTCAAGTTTAAAATACCATCTGATCTACAATAGTAGAAATTAAATCAAGTTGTTAAACATTAAATTAAAATATCAAGCTCATTTAATCTACAATAGTAGAAATTAAATCAAGTTGTTAAACCCGTTGCGATATAAAAAACTACATTTTCACGCATTTCAAGTATTATTTACTAACAACTATAAGCGAATCTAGGCTACACAATAACTATATTTAACAACTTGCAGCGAGAATTATACCAGAAAGACCTAGGTTTGCAAGAAACTTCATCCCAACATCACCAACGATTTATCCCGATGAATCGCATGCCCATATTTAGTCACATTTTGGGTTAGAACATTAAAAATCAAAATACTATCCGCATTGCTAAATTGTGGCGCATAAACCGCCTCAATTTCATGCAAGACTAAATCCAAAATACGTTGACTATTTTTTAATTCAAAAACTGAAAATTGTAGCCGAACACCAAATCTTTGTAAAAATTTAGCAAACCTAGTACGAACTTTGTCATTGCTAAAATCATAACTAACTATCAACATCTTCGACAACTCCATCAATAAAGTTAAACCACGGATAATTAGGGACGCTTTTACGCCCCATAAAACAACGGTAATAATTCCTGATATAGCTAAAAATCAACGCCTTATGTTCGACCAATTCATTGAAAAATACGCCCGTATAGATTTTATTAAAGTCCTTCTTGAGGGCATATTGTCCATGTTGAAAATTGAAATGTTCAAATTTAAACTGTTTCAGATTCCATGATTTCCTAGCCTGTAAGTCAATAATACACCGAAAAGGTTCCACCAGATCACAAATCAAGGATTTGCGTTTAAACCAAGTTTTATGACAAACCCCATAGTACACATCAAAACCAAAAAGTTTAACAAAGCACTCGACAAAATTAAATAAAAACGTATAGCCAATATCCAAAACCACATTATACGGATCAAGTTTTGCGCGCGGCTTACGTCCATTCCAATCGGTATAATCAAAGACCGCAGGGAAGTATATTTTTGAAATATTTCCCTCTATCCCCATCAATTCAGCTAATTCATATTTTTCAAGTTCATCGAATTGTAACAGTAATTCCTCACAACGCTTTATAGCAAGCAGTTGTAGTTGATGTTTATTTCGGATATTCTTTAAAATAGCTATTTGATTATATGCCTTGTTTTTTAATAATCGTTGCGCAACTAATAAATTTTCTTCAAAATGATATTGACGTTCACGCAATAAATAATTTGCTTCCGCCATTCCACCCAAAGTAAAAAATGGGCGAAAATTAGGTTTAAGCATTACCAAATTAATGCCGTATTTACTCAAATTTTCCAAGACGTGTGAAGTTATCGTAATGTGCCCAATCACAAACAGAGCAAAGACTTTGTAACAGGAGAGCTTAGTTAAAACCTCGCCACTAGTTTCATCACTAACTACAATATTGCCCAGCGACATGTTAAATTTTTTACTGTCCAAAGCGTTAACAATAATTACATTGCGTGAATTAATATCTTGAGTGCTTAACATTTCCCACTCTCCTCATCATAATCTGTAACATCACAAAGTTGACGATAAATACAATATTGACACTTCCGTATATTAGTAACCAGTGTATCCTTAATTTGATCCGGATTAAATTGCTTAATTTCATTAACAATTTGCTCAAATTTATCTAATTCTGCCCCAGATGGTAGTTCAACTGGATAACGTTTATTATCAATGAGTGAGTGAAAACAAATTCCATCAACTTCATAGCCCATTTCTAATAACGCAAAATATTGAGCATATAATTGATAGCGGTAGCCATCATAAATGGTCGTAATTTTACGTTTACGTTCAACTAAGAGCTTTTTATTTTGCTGAAATAAATCAATTTTTCCACATAGTCCATAATGATTTGAATAAACCTCTATGCCACACAAATCATCTTTATGGGTGCTATACTTTGCGCTATCAATACTTGCATGTGCTGTTGTGCCTTTAGTTTGTGCGGTAGTGTAATAAAGCTTAGAATCCACCGCACTATACACATTATGCAAATAAATAGAATATGGGCAAAAGATATAGTCATTTAGCCATGAGATTAAAATATAATCTTCCATGCTTCACCTATCGAGAATTAATTTTGGGTAAATTCCAGCCATTCTTTATTGGTAATAGCTAATTTAACTTTTCTTAAATTATCTGCTTTTCCCAGCTGATGCAATACCCATAAACCTTTTTTCGCAATATGATAGGCACCATTAGCATCGGCATCAACAGGCAATTTAGAAACCCAATTGTCGTTCTCATCTCTACCTTTACTTACTTCGACACGGCTATCAAAAAACGCCCCAGTTTTATCGGCGATTGGTGAAGCAATATAATCTTCTTCATCAATACCAGATTTACCGTTGTTATGGCGCAAATTTAGCGTAATGGATAAATACTTCATTAAACATACATAAAAATCTTTTTCGGATTGTGTTGCTATTTGCACTACAAGATTTTCGCCAGATTGGTAATTAATTTTATAGCTGTCAAACAATGCTTTCAAACACTTGCTTATCTCAAAAAGTTGTTGCTCACCTTTTCCATTATTCAATTTGCGATTCCAAGAATAACGATTTATATTCGTAGTACAAACTGTCCAGTTTAGCCTAGTACCATCTGCTTTTTCAGTGAATTTGGAATAATCAAAACTAAACTCAAACCAATCTTTGCTTTGATTATATTTAATTTCATCAAATTTGCAAATAAACTCCTGAGCTTTGGCAACCGTTTCGTATTTTGGTTTTAGCAAATCAACAAAACCCGTAGTTGGGTCTATTTTGCTGGTATTCCACGCAGGGACATAGAAGATAAATCCGCTTTGTGTACCTAATTTTTGAAAACTCTCAAATTTACTAGCTAATTGTAACGCACCGTAAACACTCGGTTGATTTCCTTGAGGATTTTTAAACGCTAAATATTGCAATTTATCAATTAACATTTTCTCAAATTTTTGGTAAACCTGTTTTTCAACTTTAATTCGGCTGTTTTTAAAACCAGAATTCAAATCCTCCATTACAATAATAGCTTGATATTCAATTACTAATTGACAGATTTTATGGATAACTTGCGATAAATAACCTTCTTTTAACTCTTTAATATTTTCGACAACGCCCCAGTTTTCCCGTGCTTTTTTACGGTCTCCTTCTTTGGTGTTGAGTAAATTATGATAATCAACTTTATAGGTATTGCCTTTGTACTCATTAATAATTTCATTCAATGAAAATTGCTTGATGATTTCACCTTGTGGATTAACTACCGACACATATAATAAATGCCGTTCGCCACGATCAATCCCAATAACATGAGTATGTGGATTAGATTTTAGATATTCTTTAACCTCTAAATTAATATCATCTCGCCCCTGCGCCTTAAAATTTAAGGTAATTGGCACATGGAATTGGAATTTATCCATTGTAAAACGTTTATCTTTGATTAGATCATAGGCAAATGTACTTTGTTTTTTAGCATTATCAATATTTTTATTATTAATCGGCTGATTGGCTAGATGTTTAATCGTTTTATCGGCTGTGATTGATTTTTTACGATAAAATATTTCAGCTTGACCATTTAATTTATAGACTACATTAGCCAAATTTTCTTCGCTAAATAATGCTTTCCAATACATGGTGTGCATATTGGGCGTACCCTTACTATGTGGCGAAAAATCTTTATTGTATATCTGGAATAAATATAACTTTCCTTCATTTATTAATTCATCAATATATTGCTCTGAAATTAAATCAAATGTTATTTTATATCCTTGAGCTTCTACCTCACGATAAAATCCACTAATATCCTCGTAAGATGATGTTTCAGAAAAGTTAAAATTAAAATTTTTCCAGTCGCTATGTTTATTAATTGAATCCTTGAAATAATCAATTAGCTTATGACAATGATCTAGATTAAAATTATCACCTTTCTTATGAGTTTCAGACTTGTAATTATCTAGAAGCTCTTGCGATGGTTGAAATGTTGCTTTACCCTTAGTTGACAAAAAAACTTTAGGTAACATTTTATTTGCACCAGGTAGCAGTTTATAGACAATTTTTTCATAACTATTGTTGGTTTCTAATATCTGCGGCAGTGCCTCAAAAACTCTATTATGTCTTTTATTCATGATTCCAAGATAATAGTTGCCATTTTTTCTCAGCAATATAGACGTATTTGAAGTCTCTTTATTTCTATCCCACCCATCTAATAATGTAGCATTTTCAAAATTTAATTTAAACTTCTCTAATGAATATGGTTTCTGAGTTAAATAATTACGCGTTTGATTGTATAAGGCAATAATTGGATTTAACAGCTCTAAACAGTATTCTAATTCAGAATAAAAATTATGCTCTTTTTCAGCAATATCAGCTTTAATTACAAATAATTTGCATAAATGCAGTAATTCCATAATCAAATCCAGTAGCGTTTTGATTTCAGCTACATTTTCTTTTTCTTGGATTAGATTCTTAGTATCTGGTTGTATGTTTTGAATTATCGCTTGAACGGTATTATATTGGCTAGTAATTTGCATAATAAGATTATTTGGTACTGTAAATATTTGTGCAAAATAATTTACCAAATATTGCGTTACAACGCCATCCTCTATTTGTTTATTTTCTAAATAATACCTGATTACATCATCTAAAAAATAAATACTAAAACACTCTGAATCGAGCCATTTTTCTTTTTTCTTAATTGCTGCTTGAGTTTTATTACTATCTTTATCGATCTGTAAAACATAGTAGTATTCTAATGCTTTGCCAATAATATCCCAACTACCATATAATTTTGCTGATAAACTAGTTAGCGCAGATTTGTTAATATAAATCTGTTTGGTATGATACTCATTAACCTGATTGAATATTGTTGGCAGTCGTTCAAAAACACCCTCTGAGTTACTTAATTCTTCACCATAATAATTACTGATTGCACGACATACGTCACCATCATTGTTAAAACTCTCCAATACAAATGAATAACCATCTCGATCACTCAAAATTTGTTTGAATAGTGGCTTTAGTTTTGGTAAGCGATTTTTCTTATCAACTTGCTGCTGATTGTATAAATTTATCAGCTCGTTTAAACCTTGTAATTTAGAGCCATCATCACTACTTTGACCACCAAGCATTAAATTATAAAATCCAATCCCAACTTGAGTTAATGTTTGATTAAAATACTCAAGCTTGAAAAAATCCTCTAGTGCCACATCACCCAAGAGGCGTGACATTGAAGATAAATCAATTCCAGAATTTTTGATTTTCTCAAAAATTTGCAGGTTATCTATGAATTTGGGTAAATTTTGATGAATTAAGCGAAAAGCAATACTGGTTGATTTCTCCTCATCACTATACATATTTTTACGGTTTTCATGAAACCCAGAAAAGTACGTCGTAAAATCACTGAATTTATCAATCAGTTCTTTTTCATTTTCTTGTTTACGAGGTTGTGTATTCAGCCATGCAAGCAAATCATTTTTTATTAATTCTTTTTTAAAAATCGTTGTGAATTTGGTATTGGATTTAACTGCTTCAATTAATTTGATACGCAGCTCTTTTTTGATATTATCCAACTGTTTTTTATCATTTTCTGATTTATCTCGTTTTGCATACAGATCATAATATTGCTGTAAATTTTCTAATTTAACATTCGCTAATGCTTCATCAATAAAATACTTATGATAATCATCAATTATTTTTTTAACTTGCTGGTAATCTTTTGCTCGCTGTTCATCTTGCTGCAACAATCCATTTTTTTCAATATGTTCTAAGGTTCTACCTTGGGGGATTAGTTCAAAGCGTAATGTTTTAGACAATGAATATAAATTTTTAAATTGGTCAAACTGCGTCAAAATACTCATACAACACCTCCAAATTAGATTAATAGATCACAAAATATCTAAGTATTATATACTATTACGCTTTATAACATTAATGTAAAAGCAGTTTAAGTCTTTAATAAACTAAGCCCCAGAAAACATATTTTCTGGGGCTTAGTTTAAACAATTTGCACAAATTTCTGCGCGCTATCCGACCATTCGAGAACATGCCCCGAATGCACATCATAAACCCACGAGCTGAGCGTAATTTGTTGATTGGCAATCATTGTACCAACATTGGGATAAGTTTTCAAATTTTCCACCTGATGCAATAAATTAATCGTTACCCCATCCTGAGCATCTTTGGGTTTATTTAATTTAAAGCCAGCCTTAATTAAACTCAGCCAATTATCCAAACCAACGTGCCCCAAAGAATTATCGCCACTCGCAATAGAGGCTTTAATTGCACCACATTCGGTATGTCCACAGATTACAATATTACGCACGCCTAATTCAGAAATAGCGTATTCAATTGCGGCAATCTCACTATAAATATTATTTGGCATATACGGCGGAACAACGTTACCAACATTGCGCACAATAAAAATCTCACCAACATTTGCCGACAAAAACGCATTTGGGTTAAGACGGCTATCCGAACAGGTAATTAATAAGGTATGCGGACTTTGCCCTTGTGCCAAAGTGTTGAGTAAATGTTTATTGTCTTTGGCATAATGACTAATATATTTAGTAATTCCATGGCGTAATACATCGTTTGCTGAATGCGAAAATCCTGATTGCTCCAAAATCGCTTTAATTTGATGCTCCGCAATGGTAGTCACATAAGGTTGCGATTCAAAAGTATTTGCCGAAATCGTGGCATATTGCTCATCCGACATTCCATGGAAAATGGATTTAATATTTGAATCAAGCAAATCTTGAGCAATGCTAATTAAATGTTTTGCTCCGCTACTATCAATGTTTTGCAGCATCGCAAACTCAAAGATCACAAAATGAATCCCCTTTTCGCTCAGGGCATAATCTTTAATTTTAGCCAATTTTTCATATGACATAAACGTGATACTACCTGCAAGTCCAACCCGCAAAACATTATTATTGGTCCAAAGTTTAATCTCAGCTTTAGTTCTAAGCATCCGCACCCCGACAATAATAAAGGCGGCTAATAGACCTGTGCGAATTCCATCAATTAGATCGCTACCAATAATGGCAAAAAAAGTAATAAAATAGACTAAAACATCCCAGCGATCACTTTTCCATAAATCGACCACTTGGCGAATATTCATCATTTTGAACGCAGCCGCAATTAAGATTCCCGAGAGCACCGCAACAGGCATCATTTCAATTACTTGTGGTACACAATACACCACGATCAATATAATTAGCGCATGAAAAATCGCTGCCCGCCGCGTTTTGGCACCCGCTAACACATTCACCGAAGACCGCGCCACAATTCCACTCACCGGAATTCCGCCAAACAATGCCACCCCAATATTAGCTACTCCCTGCCCGATCAATTCCTGACTTGGATTATGTAAATCACCCTTACCCATCAAATCAACTGCGCTTAAAGAAAGCAACGTTTCTAGAGAGGCTAAAATAAATACTTCTAGTCCAGTGAGAGCTAATTTCGGCCAATCATTAATTAAATTAAAATCAATTACCGTTGGATGAAAAATATCATGTGGGAGCATGCCAACAGTTGCCACCGAAATATTTGTGACATGAGCTAATGTCATCGGAATTAATACCGCAAAAAAGAACGCATACGCTCGTGGTAAAAAACGTGGCACGATAGTTAAAATAGCAATTGTCAACGCAGCCAGACCAAAGCCAGCCGAACTAACATGATGTGCATACAAATGCAAATTAGAATAAGTTTGCGTAATGGTATTATTAGTTTGACCAGCAATTTGAAAGGCATATGGCAATTGTTCAAAGAATAACAAAAATCCAATCCCTGCGGTAAATGCCAGCACCAAAGAGAGTGGAATATATTTGGCAATTCGCCCGAGCTTCAAAATCCCCAAACTAATTTGCAATAGTCCACAAATTAAGCCGACAATCAATAACCCCGCAAAGCCAAAATCTTGCAGAACCCCAGCCAATAAGACCGACATAGCTACCGCTGGACCAGTTATACCCAGCCGTGAACCACCAAAAACCGCGCCCAAAATACCGCCAATTACGGCAGAAATTAAAGCGACCTGTGGGGCAACACCAGTTGCAAGCGCCACAGCCAAAGATAATGGAATCGCGACAAATGCAACCGCAATCGCCGCACCAATATCCTCACGTAAATACTGACGCTTGAACATGGGTCGCAGCTCATTCGCCAGATAATTAAATAAATAATTTTTTGATGTTTGCATGAATTCCTCTTCGTTTCTTTTTTGTATTCTGTTAAGCCTAAAATTGACTTATCCAGCACTAAATTTAAAATAACCTGTAAACAAACTTCCCTCCGCCAATTCAGGCTGGCTTTGTTCAATAGCTAAAGCATTTTTTACCGCACCTAATTGACTCATTTGATCTAAGAAGCGACTTAATTTTGGCAACTCACTCAAATCAACTAAGTTCTCGCCACGGTTATGCTTCCGACACCAACGTAACAAGGCATAGGCTTGTGCATCCACAATCGTTGGCTGATCACCAATGAAATAACCGCTGGCAAGTAAATTATCTTCAATATATTGCAGCACAATTTGCAAGCGTCCTAGCGCTTGAGCCTGAAACGAACTCGCATAATCTTCCGTCACAAACCGAGTTGGATAATTGAATTGTTGAAAAACTGGATGGAGTGCCGAAGATAAATAAGATAACCATTGATAAATTTTAACTCGACCACCCTCAGCTGTACTTGGGCAAATCGTCTCATTTGCCGTTTTATCAGCTAAATAGAGCAATATTGCCAAATTCTCACCAATTACTTGACAACCATCCTTAAGCGCACCAACTTTACCCGCTGGGTTAATCCGGCGAAATTCCGCACTTTGACGAATTTCAGGCGTGGTAATCCCGATTTGATAAGGAATTTGTAGCCATTCTAAGCTGATTTGCGCGCCTAACGAACAGGCACCAGGAATAATAAATAAAACAGGAGCTTCCATCTTGATTTACCTTGTCTAAAATTGAATTGGTTTATAAAAACATAGTCTTTTGGGTAGCTATTTTCGCATATCTACTGATTACTACGCCAATTTTCTGAGCAAGGTGGCAATTTTACACAATGGGTTATAACAATAATTAGGCTCTGATTAATTCTAACATTCCATTCATTACAATCAACGAAATCACCTCTAATGATGCGCTGCAGCAATTTATGCATAAAGCTAATCACGCAAATATGCTACAATTTAGCCATTAAAATGTTAACGCTAACATCAACAACTACAGGAGTTCACAATATGCGATATAGCTGGCGCTGGTTTGGTCCACAAGACCCCGTTTCAATTCAAGATGTGCGCCAAACAGGCGCAACGGATATAGTCTCAGCACTTCATCATCTTCCTAACGGTGCGGTGTGGAGCATTGCAGAAATTAAGCAACGCCAACATGAAGTTGAATGGGATGCAATTAATAACGAAGCCACCAATTTAACTTGGAGCATCGTTGAAAGTGTACCTGTTCATGAAGACATCAAAAAACAGACGGGCAATTACCTTGAATACATCCGTAATTATCAACAAACGCTCCGTAATTTAGCTGAGTGTGGAATTAAAATTGTCATATATAACTTCATGCCAATTATCGACTGGACGCGCACTGATTTATCTTATCGTTTGCCAAATGGCGTGCGGGCTTTACGCTTTGATTATTTTGAATTTGCCGCCTTTGATTTGTATATCTTACAGCGTCGTGCGGCAGAGTTAGATTACACCAGCCAAGAACAAATCCAAGCACGTAAAGTTTTTGATGCAATGACTGAAGAAACTAAGCAACGTTTAGTTAAGAATATCATTGCAGGCTTACCTGGTGCCGAAGAAAGCTTCACCTTAGAAGAGTTCAATGCTGCTCTAGAAGAATACCGTGATATCAATGCCGAGCGTCTGCGCAGTCATCTGTTTGCCTTCTTAGGTGAAATTATGCCTGTAGCCGATGATTGCGGCGTACGCGTTGCCATTCACCCTGATGATCCACCACGTCCAATGTTTGGCTTACCAAGGATCTTGAGCAATGAAAATGATATCATGCAAGTAATGGATAATTTTGCCTCACCAAACTGTGGTCTAAATATTTGTGCTGGTTCACTTGGGGTTAGTGCGGACAATGATTTAGAAAAATTTATTCGCACCTGGGGGCCACGCATTCCATTTGTTCACTTACGTAGCGTGCAGCGCGAAGCAGATGGAAGTTTTTACGAAGCGGAACATATTGCTGGCAGCACCAATTTAGCTAAATTAGTTAAAGCAGTCTTGGATGTGGAAAAGCAGTTTAGCTGCGAAATTATCATTCGCCCAGATCATGGTCATCAAATGCTCGATGATCAACGCAAAGATAGTAATCCTGGTTATTCGTGTATTGGACGCATGAAAGGCATTGCCGAACTCAAAGGCATGGAATTAGCTATTCGTACCTTTAATTACTAACTTTAAGCATTTGAGCTGTAATAATTTAAGGCTCAATTATTTTTATTCCTCAAATGAGCAAATCCATGAAAATCCCTAAATTATTCCTCAGTTGGCAGTTAAACCCTGATAACAGCATTCTAATTAACTGCGATAGTTCTTATACCAAAATTTATCTTATGAGTGATGACATTATACGCTTACGTACCGCATTTACTAATGAATTTAGCGAAGAATCATATATTCTAACTACCACCGCGTGGGATGACCGCTTCGATCAATTACTCGCAACCGAGCGCAAAAAAATTAACGCCGTAGTTCCACTCACCACCGAGAATGCACACAGCCTAATTATCTCCACCGCCACTCTAGACATCACGATCAATAAGAATCCCTTTTACATCCAAATTCACGATCAGCAGCAAAACTTAGTTTATTCGGATCTAAAATCGCGCCCCTACACACAAGACCAGCTAGGACGTGTTACGCATTACACTGAAATTGATCTTGACAATGATTCTTTCTATGGCTTTGGTGAGAAAACTGGTGCAATTAACAAACTTCGCCGACGATTAGTTCAAAATGCCAAAGATACGCTTGCCTATGATCCAGAATTTAGCGATCCGCTCTATAAGCACATTCCATTTTACATTAAATTAAATCAACAAACTCAGGCCGCAGTTGGATTTTTCTACCATAACACCTATGAATCAGTTTTTGATATGGGCGTGGAACACAGCAATTATCATCATCGTTATAGCTCATTTTGTGCCGATGGTGGCGATTTAGATTTATTTATCCTCAATGGACCAAGCATAGCTAAAGTGGTTGAAGGTTATAGCGAAATTACAGGTAAATCCGCCATGTTGCCAGCTTACGCATTAGGTTATCTTGGTTCAACCATGTATTACGTCGAATTGCCTGAAAACTGCGATCGAGAAATTGTTAATTTTGTAAAAAAATGCCATCAAGAAGATATCCCGATTGATAATTTCCACTTATCTTCAGGCTACACCGTTGATCGAAGTAACAAACGCCAACTTTTTACATGGAATCAACAACGTTTTCCCAACCCGAGCGATTTTTTTCGACAAATGCATGCCAACGGAGCGCCAGTTACACCAAATATTAAACCGGGGGTGTTACTAACTAATCCTAATTACGCTACAATGGCAGCCAAACAAATCTTCATTGGACAAAGCACAGCCAATTCCAGCCCATATGTAGATTACTGGTGGGGTGGTTTAGGCTCATTTGTCGATTTTACCAACCCAGTTGCACGGCAAACTTGGAGCGATTATCTGGATGCAACTTTACTCAACAATGGCGTAACTTCGTTGTGGAATGATAACTGTGAATACGACTCATTAACCGATCGCAGTGTCGTGTGCAATTTCGATGGTAAATTAGCGCCTTTAGCCCAACTAAAATCAATCCAGCCGAATTTAATGGCCTTAACTGGACGTAAAGCACTACTTAAACATAATCCTAATCTACGTCCCTACTCGGTAAACCGCGGTGGATTTGCAGGCATCCAACGTTATTCGCAAACTTGGGCTGGGGATAATATGACCTCCTGGAAAAGCCTAAAATTTAATATCGCGACGATTTTGGGCATGGGATTATCTGGGGTTGCCAATAATGGCTGTGATATTGGTGGCTTTTGGGGACCACACCCCGATGCCGAATTATTTGTGCGCTGGGTTCAAAATGGGGTCTTTCAACCACGTTTTTCCATTCATTCATGCAATACCGATAATACGGTTACCGAGCCGTGGATGTTCCAAGACAAGACCCATTTAATTCGTGCAGCAATCAAGTTACGCTACCGCTTAATGCCATATTTTTATGCTCTAATGCGTGCGACGCATATACACGGCACACCAATTATGCGCCCAACCTTCTACGAATTTCAACACGATCCACAAACCTATAATCAAGGGGTTGACTTTATGCTTGGGAGTAGTCTCTTAGTGGCCAATGTAGTTGAAGCAGGAGCAGATCATCGCCAAGTCTATTTACCTATCGGCAGTAATTGGTATGATTTTTATACTCGCCAAGCTTATACAGGCGGTCAAACTATCTCATTGCCGGTTGAAATAAGTTCAATTCCATTATTTATCCGCGATTCGGCAATTTTAGCGCTAAATGAAAATGAAGCCAAGCAAGCGAGCGGTAATTTTCCAGCACTCCGCTTAATCCTCGGTGGAGCGAATGCACAATTTGCGCTCTATCAAGATGATGGAATTAGTCAAGAATATTTGCACGGCAACTACCGCGAAACGTTGATCACACTAATTCGTGATAACGAGCAAACCTTAATTAACTTCCAGCATAACGGTGATTTTGTAGCACCAACCCAGGAATTATATCTAGAACTAATTAATCCCCAGAAAGGACCATTTTGGATCAGTGTTGCGGGAGATAAAATTGCGCATTTTTTACATCGGGATAAATTTAACGCGGCGAAAACTGGCTGGTATTATAGCAACAGCAAGGGTTGCGTTGAAATTAAACTCGACTTTCCAAAACGCGATAGCCAAATCATTGTCAGCTTCGCCCATTTTGATTTGATAGGAATGTAATGGTCAAGAAGAAACTTACGCTGAAAGAAAAAATTGCCTATGGAGTTGGCGATTTAGGTAACGGCTTTACTTTTGATTTAGGTCAAGCCTATCTACTGAAATTTTATACCGACATTTGCGGAATTAGTGCCGTTGCCGCAGGTGGAGTATTTTTATTTAGCAAAATTTTCGATGCTTTCATGGATGTGTTGGCAGGGTCATTTGTCGATAAACGCAAAGCCTCCAAAAATGGTAAATATCGCCCAGTGATGATGACCTCAGCAATTTTCCTGGCCTTTCTAACTGTAATTACCTTTATCGCGCCAGAGGTTTCAATCCAAGGCAAATTAATTTATGCGTATGCCAGCTATATGATTTGGGGCTTTTGTTATTCAATGGTCAATATTCCCTATGGTTCACTAGCAGCCGCGATGACTCAAGATGTTAATGATCGTACTCAACTAGCCTCATTTCGCCAAGCCGGGTCATTAATTGCATTACTCATCACGGGCGTAATTTTTATGCCGATCGTACTTTTATTTAGTGATACGCGCTGGGGATTTCCCGTAGCAGCAGCTGCAATGGCGATTATTGGCGTGATGTCACACGCTTATTGTTACCGTAACACCCGTGAATTAGTCGAGCCAGCTAGTCCTGAAAAAATCAAAACCAAAGATCTTCGCCATGCTTTAACTAAAAACAAACCGCTGGGAATTTTGATTCTAATGTCAATTTTCACCATTTCCGCCTACAACATCAAAATTGCAATGCTAATTTACTTCTGCCAATATAACTTAGGAGATATCAAATTAATGGCGTTTATTAATTTCATTATTATTGGTAGCTCCGTAATTTCAATTACCGCCATTCCTAAATTAGTTTCGCTTTTCGGTAAGAAAAAGACCATGCTAATTGGCTTTGTGATAAGCATTATTGCGGATGTCATTAATTATTTTATACCCTCAAGTCCAATTAGTTTTACCATTTTTGCCACCATCGCATTCGTAGCAATTAGCATTCCAAACGGCATCGTCTGGGCACTAATTTCTGACATCATTGACTATGGCGAATGGAAAACTGGCAAACGCGCAGCTGGGGTTACCTATGCCGCGTTTAGTTTCTCACGTAAACTCGCGCAATCAATTTCAGGGTTTTCCGCAGGACTGGGTTTATCCTTAATTGGCTATATTCCAAATGCCGTGCAAACTAGTTCTGCCTTATCTGGAATCAAGGGACTACTCTTAATGTACCCAGCCATTACGATTTTGATCGCGGCATTAATCATCGGATTTTGGTATGAATTAACCGATAAACGCTGCAACCAAATTGTTGAGGAACTCGCACAAAGGAAATTATCAACAATCAACAACTATAATTAAACCAAAAGCAAATAAATTATTTAAACCGAATTTTTAAGGAAATCTAAATGAGACAAAATAAAGTTGCCGTAGTAACTGGTGGAAGCGGTGTTTTAGGTAAAGCATTTTGCCAAGCTTTGGCACAACATGGTTATAAAGTTGCAATCCTCGGACGCGATTTGGCTAAAGCACAAGAATTAGCAACTGAGATTAATCAAGCTGGCGGCACCGCCTTAGCCATCAATGCCGATGTTACCAATCGCGCTAGCCTTGAAACCGCCGCTGAGCAAATTAAGCAACAACTCGGTAGTTGTGACGTTCTAATTAATGGTGCAGGCGGTAATCATCCCAAAGGCACCAGTAGTGCAGAATATTACACTGATGATCTAAGCCAACAAGCTAATGCCACTAGTTTTTTTGATTTAGAATTAGATGGAATTGATTTTGTCTTTAAATTAAATTTCTTAGGTACCTTATTACCATGCCAAGTGTTTGGCAAACAAATGTTAGACAAGCCACATGCCACAATTATTAATATTTCATCAATGAGTGCATTTTCACCGCTCACTAAAATTCCAGCCTATAGCGCTGCTAAAGCCGCAGTGAATAATTTCACTCAATGGCTGGCAGTACATTTTGCCAAAACTAATATTCGCGTTAATGCCATTGCTCCAGGGTTTTTCCTAACCCAGCAAAATCATAATTTACTCAAGAATCCCGATGGTAGTTGGACCGCGCGCGCTGAGAAAATCATTGCACACACCCCAATGGCGCGCTTTGGCGAAGCCGAAGAATTACTTGGGACTCTGCTTTGGCTTGCTGATGAACGCGCCTCGGGTTTTGTTAATGGTGTGGTAATTCCTGTTGATGGTGGGTTTGCCGCCTATTCTGGCGTTTAAACAACTAGAACTTAGCGCACGGAATCGCGGATAACCAACTCCGCAACTAATTCTGTGACGGGATTCGTTAGTTGCATGTTGTTAATTAATTGAAATAATCTTTCACCACCGAGTTTAGCCATCTGCTCAATTGGCTTATGAATTGTCGTTAAACTCGGGGTGGTATATTGGCAAATTTCGCTATCATTAAACCCAACCAGACCAATATCGCTCGGCACCTTTAAGCCCGCGTCATTAATTGCCTTCAGTGCTCCAATTGCCATCTCATCATTGGCACAAAATACCGCATCCGGCTTATCTTCCAAAGCAAGCAAGCGTTGCATCGCTATAAAACCACCCGCGATCGAAAAGCCACCATCCTGAACAAAATCTGCAGCACTAGTTAGATTCGCTTGTGTCAACGCATTTTGATAACCCGCCAACCGATCAATGCTGGATTGAATCAATTCTGGACCATTAATACAGGCAATTTTGCGATAGTCACGTTGCAGTAAATAATTCACCGCCATTTCCGCCGCACTAATTTCATCAACCGTAATACTCACCACATTGGGTAGCGCTATTTTACGATTAACTACAACTAATTTAGCACCTTGTGCCAAAGCAAATCGAATGAATTCATCATCGCTTTCCTGTTGACTAACAAAAATAACTCCATCGGCACGCGAGAGATTAAAATGCTCCAAGCCCTGCGATAAATCCTTAATCACCAAATTATAGTCTTTGGTCAATGACTGATACACCCCATTCAAACAGCTTAGCAGAAAACTTGGTGCAGTTTTACTCGATAAAGTTGAAAACACTACCGCAATACTAAATTTCTTATTGAGTACCAGACCTTTAGCGTGTAAATTTGGCTTATACTTAAGCTGCTTTGCCAGCAGCAAAATTTTCTCCCGTGTTTCATCCGTCACCAATTTACTACCATTTAGCGCCCGCGAAACCGTCATATGCGAGACCCCCGCCTTAAGCGCGATATCTTTAATTGTAATTGCCATTTTTTCCTCGTTGTTATGAAATATTATCGTTATTCTCACGTCAACTGACGCTATCTAAAAATCCATTTTCTCAATTATTCTTTTTGTTTATTCAATTCTATTTACGCAAACTACCAATTTCATTACTAAAACCGCGAGCTTCCTGTTGTCAATCAATTAATGTATCTCCTTGGTTTCTTAGCCAAATTAGCGCTCAACCGCGTTAGCCTTCCCCGTAAACTCCAATAATTGACGCATACTTGGATAACCCTCGCTGTCCCCTCCAACTAAGGTTGCCATCGCACCAACCCCGTTGGCTAATTCACCACATTCGCGTAGTGGCTTGTGACTTAAAATCCCTGCCAAAAAGCCAGCTGCAAAACCATCACCCGCACCAACCGTATCAACTAAATTATGCACTGTGTAGCCATCAACCTTAATGATTTCATTCCCATCGCTAATCAAACAGCCAGCTTTACCCAATTTTAAAACTACGGTTTTACACCCCATGGCATGAAATTGTGCACAAATACTCGACGGCTCACTTAAACCAAGTAAAAACTCCGCTTCATCCAAGCCAGGTAAAATAATATCTGCATAAGGAACCATCGCTAATAACGTGGCTTTGGCGGTCGCTCGCTCCCACAACTTCAAGCGTAAATTAGGATCAAATGAAATGCACACGCCATGTTGTTTTGCATACTGCAATGCCTGAAAAGTTGCCGCATGATTTTCATCCGACAATGCAGGTAAAATCCCCGTTAAATGCAAAATCTTAGCTTGAGCAATATAACTTTCAGCAATGTCCGTCGCCCCCATTGTTGTCACGGCGGCACCTTTACGATAATAATAAACCGTGGGATTGCTGCTTTGATATTGTTCTTTAAACAAGATTCCCGTTGGGCGCGTTGGATCCAATTTAACTTGGCTCAAATCAATGCCTTCACCTTTTAGCGCATATTCAATATAACGTCCAAATTCATCATCACCAAGTCGCGAAACCCAACCCGCTTTAAATCCCAAGCGCGACAACGCAATTGCGACATTGGCCTCAGCGCCACCCACTGATTTAGCAAAAGTATGCACAAAACGCAGTGGACCTGAAGTTGCTGGACTAAAAATCACCAAAGCTTCACCCAAGGTAACTAAATCTAACATGCTCACTCCCTAAAAAGCAAAGTAATTTTTCGCATTATAATAACTAATATTCTGAATTAATTTCTTCAACTCAACTTCATCGGCTGGATACTCACCATTTTCCACCCATGAACCAATTAGATTACACAAAATTCTTCTAAAATACTCATGGCGCGTATAAGATAAAAAGCTTCTTGAATCGGTTAGCATACCGATAAATGTACCCAGTGCGCCCAAATTAGCCAAAGCTTTTAATTGCTCCTCCATGCCATCGCGCTGATCATTAAACCACCAACCTGAGCCTAACTGAATTTTGCCGCGCGCCTCATGAGTTTGAAAACAGCCCAACAACGTTCCCAAAACATAGTTATCAGTATGATTGAGACTATATAAAATGGTTTTGGGTAACCCAGCATGATTCATCGCATCTAATAACCGCGATAATGGCATTGCCAGCGGCGCATCATTAACCGCATCAAAACCCGTATCTGGACCAAGTTTAGCCAACATTTGGCTATTGTTATTGCGCGTAACATTCATATGTAATTGCATCGCCCAAGCCCGAGCCGCATATTCTTTCGCCAGCCAAATCAGTGTATGGCAACGAAACTTCGTTTCATCTAACTCACTTGAGCTATGCCCGCTTAGCACCTGTTTAAAAATCGCGCTAACTTCATCACGATTCGTCTCGGCAAAGGGAACATAATTCATTCCATGATCTGCAACTTTGCAACCAACCGCATCAAAGAAATCAATTCGCACCAGCAGCGCCGCCAAAAATTGCTCATAATTTTCAATTTCAAGATTAGTTACCACGCGTAATTTATTTATCCATGCCAAATAACCCTGTGCATTTAAGGCTAACGCTTTATCGGGACGAAAACTGGGCAAAACTTGAAGCTGATTACTCGCCTCTTTAAGTGCAATATGATCAGCCAAATCATCTAATGGATCATCGGTAGTACAAATCACCTCAACCTTTGAACGCGCAATGATAGCGTTAACACTCAAAGAGCCACCAACTAGCAGTTTATTTGCGGTCAACCAGATTTTACCTGCATTAGCTTCATTTAAAATATCGTGGATATTGAAATAACGCTGTAATTCAAGATGCGTCCAATGATAGAGCGGATTACCAATCAATTGTGGCATAATCTTCGCCCACGCTAAAAATTTATCATAATCCGTCGCATTACCCGTAATAAAATGCTCCGCCACTCCACAACTGCGCATTGCACGCCACTTATAATGATCAGCAGCTAACCACAGCTGAGTTAAATTAGTAAAGTGTTTATTCTGACGAATTTCAGATTGTTGAATATGGCAATGATAATCAATGATGGGTAAGTCTTTGGCATAAGAGTGAAATAGCTTAACAGCGGTTGGATTAGATAAGAGAAAATTCTCATCCATGAAACTTTTCATCGGAATTATTCCTTCTAAAATTAACATTAGATTATTATACTACACCCAGCAAGTAAAATAGCAGCTCTTTAACGCAACTCTAAATTGCCCAGTGACTTAATTGAAGTTAACTTTTACGTCCGCCCCATCACCGATAAAATCACTGACCAATTTTACCATCCAACTAATAAGCTAATTATGTTACAATGGCGCGTAAACAATCTTAATATTAAGGAGACTTTTATGTCAATGAATAACCCGTTCGATTCTGAAACATCACAAAAATACTTAGCTGGAATTACCGATTTAGTTAATGCAATCAATGAAATTAACCAAAAAATGATTCAAGCGAGCAAAGCATACGTTGAAGAAGGTTACAAAGCTTATAATGAACATGTTAAATCATTATTTACGCTTAAAAACCCAATGGAAGCGGTTGAATTAAACCGTAAATATTTAGAATCGTTCTCAAGCGATTTTAAAGACATGACGGCTAAACGTAACGAATTATTCCAAGAGCTCGTTAAAGCATTGGGTGCGAATAACAATATGTTCAATTTACCTGAATCAATGAAAGATGCTATGGCAAAATTCAAAGGCAATGGTAATTTAGACATGTTCAAACCTGAAAATTGGTCTAAATTCAGCGAAATGTTAAAATTTAAATAATTTTGCGCTTCACATTTAAGTAATTAATTTACTTAGCTAAGCAGTTCTGAAAATCCAGAGCTGCTTTTTTTATTCACCCCCTCCGCGAACGTTTGGATTTTTATATGTTCAACCTTACAATTCTGCAGTGAGCCATTATTTAATTGCTTGGACACCGCTTGACAGGTTCAAGTCAAAACTAGCCATACCCCCAATTTGGTTAAATCGATTGGATTTAGTGCAGTATTTGAATATTCCATAATAAGCTTTTAAAATCTGTTTAATTGTTTGTAGCACAATCAGCTCTCTTTTAGAATTAAATGTTTTTCTACACAGAGAGCATTTTTGCTCATTGCTAATTAGTTGATGCTAAAAAACGCATATCAATTTGATATAATTGAATAATATGCTATTTTTATGTGCAAAATATTGCAGAAAATGATAAAATAATGCTTTAAACCTTGCAATATCAGTGAGTAAAA
>JACCDZ010944136.1_pt1 | contig 21710 bp, 23 predicted proteins | sample 7449551 | NCBI WGS metagenome assembly JACCDZ01 (sample SAMN15323452, study PRJNA562643) | freshwater metagenome | isolation source: river surface water | place: USA:Blue River Watershed | collected 2017-08-18
GGTTTCATTTCATTCATTACAATTGAAACTTTTTTCGGATCTTTTGGATCGTCGTTGTGCGCAAAAGACAAAGTAGCTGTTGCTAACATCATCGCAACCAATGCGAATTTTACTGTGGAGTGTGTTATTGATTTCATATATTTTTTTTCGTGTTGTTTTCTGAGACAAAGATTGTTCAGTTCAACCAAATTCCAACAAAAAAAAATGTTTAGCTTATCAAATTACTTAGACCTACGGAGTAAGTGCTACGTAGTTACCTATTGCGCCTACGTATAAGTACGTATAAAATTGCTATTAATCTTGATTTCGACTGTGTCTGTACAAAAGACTGGTTTGAAATACTAACAACAAAACAAAAAGAAATAACTGACTCAATACCAGTGGTTTCATTTCATTTTTGATCGTGTAAATTTCAAACAAAATAAAAGACAACATAAATAATAACTGTCCAACAGTCAATAAAAGAAAATGAAAGACAAACGAATCCGTTTTTTTGTTAATTACCGGTAATATTACAAGCAAAGAAAAAAAACTAACTGAAAAAACGCCGGTGAGCAGGAAAATAATTTCGTTATAACCAAAAGGTAACCAGGTAAAATAGGAAGCCAAAAAGACCAACAAACTGATTAGTAAATTAAAAGCTAAGAAATTTATTGAATAAGTCAATTTACTCATCATTCTTACTTATTCGAGTTACTTCCTTGATAACTAAATATAAGGATGATACTACTCCAAATAGAGACAATGAAATTGTCCACCAAGGAGTTTCTAATGTAAAATATGAATCTAAAAAAGTACCCAGCCATGTAAAAAAAGCAATGATAACCCCCATTTGAATTCCCAATGAGGAAAATCGTGCAAAGGAGGAGAATTTTTTCTCTTTAGGCTGATTATATGAATTTTGCATACTAAATAAATCGTTCGTCTGCCTCCATAACATGTCCACAACTATCACATGTTCGCATTTCCAATGAAGTGTAAAATTCTTTAAACCTAGGCAAAAAGTCTTTTTCAATGTTATCAAGCGGAAACCGATATGATTGTAATGGATGATTACATTTCTCACAAAACCACATTAATCCATCAACAAGATCAGTTCCTTTTCTCACTTTTTCAATAACTAATCCCACCGTATTTGGTCCTCGCATTGGTGAATGAGGAGTATTTCCTGGTAATAAAAACATTTCACCCTCTTTGATTTGAATATCGCGTGCTTGTCCATTATCTTGAATGCGAACAGTAATATCCCCTTCTATTTGATAAAACAATTCTTCACTTTCATTGTAGTGATAATCCTTTCTAGCATTGGGGCCACCTACTACCATTACTATAAAATCGCCTGCTTCTTTATATAGATTTTTGTTTCCAACCGGTGGTTTCAAAATGTCTCTATTATCATCAATCCACTTTTGAAGGTTAAAAGGTGCAAGCATAATCAATCATTTTATTTTCAAAGTAAAGGTAACCAAATTGTTTATCTCAAATAATTCTTTTCGTCAAATTATTTTCATTTTTTGTATCTCTCTTTTGAACATTCAACCCTTTTTATTACTGATTGCTTTAAAAATGAATATCTTTGCTATCGTGGTAAAAATCAGAAATATTGAATTAGGAGAATTCCCCTTATTATTGGCTCCAATGGAAGATGTCAGTGATCCTCCATTTAGGGCTTTATGCAAAAAACATGGTGCTGATTTAATGTACACGGAGTTCATCTCATCCGAGGGGCTTATTCGAGATGCTGCCAAAAGTGTTCAAAAATTGGACATTTACGAATATGAAAGACCTGTTGGGATTCAAATTTTTGGGGCAGACATTGAAAGTATGAAGGAAGCGGCTCGTATAATAGACAGAACTAATCCAGATATTTTAGACATCAATTATGGCTGTCCTGTAAAAAAAGTAGCGTGCAAAGGTGCTGGAGCAGGTATTCTGCAAGATATCCCTAAAATGGTAAAAATGACTGCCGAGATTATCAAATGCACCAATTTACCTGTCACGGTAAAAACAAGATTGGGTTGGGACGATTCAACCAAATTTGTAGTAGAAACTGCAGAACGACTTCAAGATATCGGCATTGAAGCAATTTCAATTCATGGACGTACACGAAAACAAATGTACAAGGGCGAAGCTGACTGGACCCTCATCGGTGAGGTGAAAAATAATCAACGAATGAAAATTCCTGTTTTCGGTAATGGAGATATAGATTCACCTGAGAAAGCAGTAGAATACAAAAACAAATACGGAGTGGATGGAATTATGATTGGACGCGCCAGTATTGGTTATCCTTGGATTTTTAATGAGATAAAACATTACATGGAAACCGGCCGACATTTGGATTCACCTAATTTAATTCAACGCGTGGAAGCCGCAAAGGAACATTTACTAATGAGTATTCAATGGAAAGGAACAACCTTGGGAATTGTTGAAATGAAAAGACATTATACCAATTATTTCAAGGGAATAGCTCATTTCAAAGAATATAAAAGTAAACTGGTGACTTCCATGGATTTAAACGAAATTTTAGAAACGCTCACTTATATTTCTGAAAATGAAAGTGAATTTCAATTTGCCTAGGTTATCACATTGTGGTATCTAACCATACAACTAGTACATTTGATTAGTGAAAACAATTAATTATTCTATCGAAACAGAAATTCCAGTGATGGAATATTTCTACACCCTGCAAGGAGAAGGATTCCATGTAGGAAAACCTGCTTTTTTTATTCGTTTGGCCGGATGCTCAGTTGGTTGCGTTTGGTGCGATGTAAAAGAAAGCTGGGAAGTTTCTACTTCACAACTTGTACCAATTTCCAAATTAGTTCAAGAGGTTGTAACCAGTGGTGCCAATTTCGTTGTCATAACGGGTGGAGAGCCTGCTATGTATCCGTTAACCCACCTCATCGGTCAGTTGAAAGAAAAAAATATATACTGTGCAATAGAAACTTCAGGAGTTTACGATTTAATTGGTTCAGTTGATTGGTATTGTTTCTCGCCAAAGAAATTTAAAAACCCATGTAATGAGGCATATCAAATAGCCAATGAGCTAAAAGTGGTGATTTATCATAAATCCGATTTAAAATGGGCTGAAGATCATGCCAAACAAGTAAACCCATCTTGTATGTTGTATTTACAGCCAGAATGGAGTAAGCAAGAAGAATTAGTACCTTTAATTATTGATTTCATTAAAGAAAACCCAACATGGCGGCTATCCATACAAACACACAAATACCTCAATATTCCTTAATAATGAAAAGAATTATTCTATTGTTCATTCTCGTAGTTTGTGGATTTAGCCACGCTCAAATGAACTACTCTACGAAAAACAAAGGAGCGATTAAACTTTTCAAAAAAGCAATGTCTGCACCAGGAAAAGCGCTTTCTCCAGAAACGGGAATGCCTGATTATGCTAGCGGAATAGAATTATTAGGTAAGGCTTTAAAAAAGGATCCTAAATTTTGGGAAGCACACTTGCTTTCTGCTGAATTTGAGGAGTTATCTGGACATTTCCCTAGTGCACTTGACCATTATGAAGCCGCTATTCGTATTAATCCGAACCATAGTCAAACGGATGCAACCTACTATTATGCATCTAATATCCTTTTTCAAATGGGGAAATACGAAAAAACCATTACATACCTGAATCGATTGATTCGAAATAGAGCAGCAAATCCGGAATATGTAAAAGAAGCCAATCGATTAATTGCTTGTTCTGAATTTGCGTTGGATGCTATGGCTAATCCAAGAGAATTTAAACCGGTAAATATTGGTCCTGGAATCAACACAAAAGACCCAGAGTATTTTCCTACGATAACAGTGGACGGCCAAACGATTTTATTTACACGAAGATTGGTCGAACCAAGGTCAAAACCTCATGGTTTTCAAGAAGATTTTTTTGTTTCCAATTTTAATAAAGATCAAAAAATATGGGAAAAATCCATTGCCTTACCTAAGAATATCAACACCTTATACAATGAAGGAGCTCCAACCATTGGTCCTGATGGAAGATCGCTCATTTTTGTTGCTTGTTCAGATATGTCTGGCGTAAACTATGGAGAGGGACGAAATGGAAAGGGAAGTTGTGATTTATTTTACACAAAAAAAGTAGGTTCTAGGTGGCTGAATCCAGTGAATATCCCAGGATATATAAACACTTCATTATGGGAAACACAACCCTCATTATCCGCGGATGGGAAAACGTTATACTTCATTCGTGAAATAAAAAATAAAGGCGCATCGGACAATGCGGATATTTTCGTTAGTAAATTATTAGACGATGGTTCTTGGAGTCAGGCCTCTCGCCTACCTGACGTTATCAATTCACCTTATGCAGAGGAATCAGTTTTGATTCACCCTGATGGTAAAACATTGTATTTCGCATCAAAAGGACACATAGGAATGGGGGGAACAGATTTATTTGTTTCCCGCATGGATGAAAATGGAAATTGGACTGAGCCACGAAATCTTGGTTATCCTATTAATACCTCATTCAATGAAAATTCACTCATGGTTTCGCCAGAGGGTGATATCGCATTTTTTGCATCAAACCGCAAGGGTGGATATGGTGATTTGGATATTTATTATTTTGAATTACCTGAAGACATTCGTCCTACAAAAACCCTTTATTTTGAAGGAAAAGTATATGATGCCAATACGAAAAAACCGCTTGGTGGTAAATTCGAACTAATTGATTTGCAAACACAAAAAGTAGTGATAACCTCCTATGCAGATATTGAAACCGGTGAATTTATGGTTTCATTACCTATAAATAAGGAATATGCATTGAAAGTAACCCAAGAAGGATATGCTTATTTTTCTGCTAATTTTAATATGACTATTCCAGAAGATCAAGAAATTAAACACATGGACATTCCACTGGTACCAGCAAATAATTCCGGATCAGAAATCGTCTTAGCCAATTTATTTTTTGACCGAAATAAAGCAGATTTGAAAAAGGAATCCTTTGTAGAATTAGCTATTTTGATCGAATACTTGCAAAAGTATCCTAAAGTGAAAATCGAAATAGGTGGACATACAGATACACGTGATGATGATGCTAAAAACTTGGAACTTTCAACCCGAAGAGCCAAAGTGGTTTATGACTATTTAATTCAGCAAGGAATAAAATCGGATAGACTTTCATTCAAAGGGTATGGTGAGACAGAACTATTAGTTTCTGATGCTGAAATCAGTAAAATGACCACGGAAAAGGAAAAAGAAGCTGCGCATCAAAAAAATAGAAGAACCGTTTATAAAATTCTACCATGATTTCAACACTCAAACTGGTTCGACCATTAAATCTAATTATCATCGGAATTACCATGTACGGATGTAGGTATTTCATACTTGCAACCAATTCTTTTCAAAAAGTAAACGATGCTCCAATTGCATTTGGGTTACTGGTAATTTCAACGCTCTTGATAGCTGCTGGTGGAAATGTAATTAATGACTATTTTGATGTTAAAGCTGATCGAGTTAACAAACCTGAAAAATTAATCGTTGGAAGGCTTATCAATAAAAGACAAGCTATTTTATTTCATTGGTTATTAAATGGCATTGCATTTTTTATGGGAATTGGACTTTCTATTTATTTCAAATCTGCATCTATTGCTTTTATTCATCTCATCTCTATCAATCTTCTTTGGTTTTATAGTCTTTATTTTAAGCGCAAGGTTTTTATAGGAAATTTTGTTGTTGCGCTGTTAACGGGTATGATTCCAATTTTGGTTATTATTTATTTCGAAGTATTAAACAATTTTGGAAAACCCTTCTCCCCTTTTCAAGAAAACACCTGGTCACATATGTTAAATTATAATTTCATTTACGTACTAGCATTGATGGCTTTCATCCAAAATTTCGCTCGCGAAGTCGTAAAAGATATGGAAGATGTAGATGGTGACAAATTACTTCATGCCAAAACAATTCCCATGGTATTAGGTTTTACACGTACGAAATTACTGGTAAGTGGTATTCTATTTTTCACACCTTTAATTTATTTTTTCTTTATAATTGATAATCAATTAACTTCATTTGGACTGTCTTTTATTACATCAATGGGTTGGTTGCTAGCTTCGTTATTAGATTTATTCGGTATTGCTATCTTTACCTTTTCAACTAAAAATCAATTAAAGACGAATCAATTATTAATAAAAATATCCATGCTTTTTGGGGTTCTAACCACTTTCCATGTTTATTTACATTATCTTATGTATGTTAAATAATTCAATCGTTTTAGGTTCAGGTTCACCTCGAAGAAAACAATTATTGAATGAACTAGGCTTTCAATTGGAGATAGTTTCATTGGATATTGATGAATCATACCCTACAGATCTGCCAACCTCCTCCGTTGCATTATTTGTTGCAGAAAAGAAGATGGAAGCGTTGAACACTTTAAAAACTGACAATCAATTATTATTGACAGCAGATACCACCGTTATTTTCGCAGACTCGATACTCGGAAAACCTACAGATGAAAAGAATGCAAAAGAAATGCTGCAATTACTTTCAAACCAAACTCATACCGTAAATACAGGGGTTGTAATTTCATTTGAAGGTAAAACGGAAAAAATCTCCTGTTTCACAGAGGTTCAATTTAATCTTCTCTCACCCAAGCAAATCGATTTTTATATTGCGAATTTTCATCCATTCGATAAAGCTGGATCCTACGGAATTCAAGATTGGTTTGGTTTGGTTGGTATCAAAAGTATAAACGGTTCATATACCAATGTTGTTGGTTTACCAACGGATGAATGCTTCAAAGCAATTCAGCGAATTGTTAGTTGAAAAACCAAATTTAATACCCATTTCAAAATGGAAGCACATCACCTGAGCCGTTTCGATGAACAATAATAGATGAAGGCACACCGGAATAATAGATATTACCCTGACCCGTCACTTCAGCTTTTAGGTTAGCATTATTCGCATTGACATAACAGGGTGCATTCGCATTTGAAACTATAGAAATTGCGTTACCTATTTTTAAATTACGGGTATCACAACTACCTAAGGTCATGATGTTAAAAGTTGCTTTTTTGGCAAATCCACTTATCTTAAAATCACCAGCACCATGAGTATTATAGCCCAACAAAGTATTGGAAATATTCAATTTTAAATTCACTGAACCTCCTCCATCTTTTAGAAAAAACTGGAAATCCGAAAGTCTCAAAGTGTCTAAATTTGTTAATTGTTTCGTTCCTTGATAAGTTAAATAAGTTAAATTCTTGAAATGTATGATTACCTTAACAGAACTAGCATTATATCGTAAAAAACTACATTTATTTAAATTTTTGATATTCAACGTTCCGTCGGAAGCCTGCTGAATTTCAATATGAGGTAATAAATTTTTCCCTCCTTTTAATTCGATACAATTTAAAGAATCTTGAACCAATTCATATTCCAGATTTTCATGTAAATATAACTTGGAGAATTCTGAAAGGAAAATGGTAGTGTCAGCATTCTCTCCGGCCCCCTTCCAACACGTGCGATCAGTCGCTTTTTTACAAGAAAAAAGCAATAGGATAATTACGTTTAATACGATGATATTTCTCATTGCACTCTTTTTTGTTTTCTAAATGGAATAGAATATCCTAGTCCTGCCTCCAAATAATCTGCGCGCCCAAAATGCGTTTTCAATACCCATTGAGCAATTATTCCATTATTAAACTGATACCTCATACCAATCTTATGATACACCGGATCTTCGGGCTTAAACTTGTCTTTAATATACGCTCCCATTCCAAAAACAAAATGAAAGTGATCTAGGGGTAATAAATAAGCGGCAAATATGCCCATTTGAAACATTTCCCATTGCGTTTTAGGTATTTCCGGAAAATAGGCCTTTATGGCTTGTTTTGAAATCAAATCTAAGGAGACTTCCATTCCCACTTTTGGTCTAAACATTTTTCTAGTATGAATATTTAACCCATATACCGGATATTTTTTTGGATTATCATTATAAGTTTCTTTCATCATAAAAATGGCTGTAGCACCAATATTCCAGTCCCTATATTTTTGATCTAAAGGAATCCTTTTTTCATTTACTTTTAATTTTCCAATATTTCGAGCGTAACCGAATGAGAAATATGGCATATTTATTCCGAGGTTCGGCACACCGAAAGACCCATTGCTGAAATGGGTAATATCTAACCCAACTGTCAACTTATTACGACCAAAATAAAATTTTGAATAAATTCCCAAGCACATCATTCCATTGATATGTGATCCAATTGCAATGTTCTTAGGATTTGAAATTGGATCGTACATTTTAGGAGTATAGCCTAATCCACTTCCGAATTGCCAATCAAGTCGAAAATGAGCTGTCGGACGAACAATTGGAATTTGAACAAATCCATAAATACCAGTGAATTTCCCTAAAATGGAATCATTTCCAACAGATCCATGAAAAAAAGTTACGCCATGTTCAGGAAATCGATAAGATTTATGCCATTGTTTATTGCCTGCCGGTTTTCGATACCACGCTATTTCTAATGGTAAACCAATCCGATTAGGGACATGAGCAATTGTGCCACGATGTGCGGCTAGAAAACCCACTTTTTGTCTTACTTCAATTCCCCACTCGTGTTCCTGTCCATGCAACAAAGTAGAATTACCAATAAACCAACAAATAGTTGAAATATAAATAATAGCTTTATATAATGACACTGTACTCAATTTAATGTTTTTCTCAATACGATTTTAAATAATTTTAATCATTCAAATGTAAGAATTTACTGTAATTTTGATACCTATGGATGCAAGATTAATCGCTTTTCAACGCTTATTAACAATAATGGACGATCTACGTGAGAAATGTCCCTGGGATATGAAACAAACATTTGAATCGCTTAGACCACTTACTATTGAAGAAATGTATGAAATGACAGACGCCATACTTTCGAATGATAAAAAGGAGTTGGAGGGCGAATTGGGAGATTTGTTTCTTCACTTAGTCTTTTACTGTAAATTAGGAACTGAATCCAATGATTTCACTGTAGAGTCTGTGTTAAATCGTATTTGTGACAAACTCATTCATCGACACCCTCATATTTATGGAGACGTTACCGTGACAAGTGAGGAGGAAGTGAAGCAAAATTGGGAAAAAATCAAATTAAAAGAAGGAAAAAAATCTGTTTTAGAAGGAGTTCCAAAATCCTTACCAGCATTAGTGAAAGCAACTCGAATTCAAGAAAAAGTAAAAGGAATTGGGTTCGAATGGGACAACTTAGACGATGTTTGGTCTAAAGTATTTGAAGAAATTCAGGAATTAAAAGTTGAAATTGACAACGAGTCAGATTCTATTGAAGAAGAGTTCGGTGATGTTTTGTTTTCATTGGTTAATCTTTCCAGATACATCAAGGTACAACCTGAAAATGCATTGGCAAAAACTAACAATAAGTTTATTCAACGTTTTCAATTAATGGAAGAATTAACAAAAGAAAGAAACCTTAATTTGGAAGAAATGAGTCTAACTGAAATGGATGTGTTTTGGGATGAAGCAAAATTGATTTTAAAAAATAAAATATGAATTTAGAAATATATAAACTCCAACTTTTTGAAACAGCGTTGGTAATTACTTTTTTGATTTTAGTAAAAGTTCTAGCTCGTAATTCCATTAATCGAATCCTAAATAAATTTGATTTTGGCATGGAACGTAAACGAATTAGTCATAAAATAGTCAATCTGTTTATAACGCTATTTGCTCTAATCTTTTTAGCTGGAATCTGGAATATTGATCGTTCCCAACTAATGGTTTTCATAACATCAACCATTACGCTTGTGGGAGTAGGATTCATTGCTCAATGGTCTATATTAGCTAATGTTACATCAAGTTTAATCTTGTTTTTCAACCACCCGATGAAACTGGGACAAGAAATTAGTATTCTGGATAAAGAATATGATATTCATGGCACCTTGATCGACATCTCATTTTTCTTTATGTATATCAAAACAAGTGATGGTGAAATTATCACCATTCCCAATTCTGTGGTGTTAAATAAAGTAATTAAAATTAAAGGGAAAATCTAATTTTTCCATGACAATATATTCCTAAACAAAACTCTATTTGGTTGTACCAATATGGAATTGATTTGAATTCCCTACAACTTTATTGAAAAAGTTATTGTATTATCACAATAGATACAAGCTATTCAAGTATACTGCACTAAATAACACACTATAATTTCATTTCAATAAGAATTGTTTTAGTTGAAAAAATCTGACACAAACAAAAAGTGCCGCCAAAATTCATGGGCGGCACTTTTAATTATTTTAAAATTAACTGTTAATCAAACTTAACTTCCATTTCAACACGACGGTTTTTCTGACGTCCTTCCGGAGTATCGTTTGTAGCAATTGGTTTAGTCTCACCATAAAAGAACACTTTCAATTGTGATTCATTCACTCCTTTTCCAACCAAGTATGCTTTCAACGACTCTGCACGTTTTTTAGATAAGATCATATTAGCTTGATCGTCACCTGCGTTATCCGTATGTCCTGAAATATGAAGATTCCAAGTCGGACGTTTTTTCAACACCTCAGCCAATTCATCTAAGGAAATAAATGAGGTACCTTGAATAACATCTTTTAATTTCTCGAATTCCAAATTGTCGAATGCTGTTTTCAATACTTCAACAACTTCTTTTTCGATAACAGGACATCCTTTATTTGAAATAGGACCAGCCGTATTTGGACAATCGTCATCTTTATCTAACAACCCGTCATTATCTGTATCTTTAAAAGGACAGCCTTTATTTGCTATTGGCCCTGGAGTATTTGGACAATCATCATCCTTATCTAATAAGCCATCTTTGTCGCTATCCGGCCAAGGACAACCGTTATTTTCTTTCGGTCCTTTTTCCAACGGACAACCATCTAAATAATCCAAAATACCATCTTTATCAGTATCTGGACAGCCATTTAGTTCTTTTGGTCCTGGTACCGTTGGGCATCCATCTTCAATATCTCTAATTCCGTCCCCATCTTTATCAGGACAACCATTCAATACTAATAATCCTGAATCCAATGGACAATCATCTTTTTCATCTATTAATCCATCATTATCTGAGTCTGGACAACCATTGAAAATTTTCAATCCTGCAACATCTGGACAACTATCATTTTTATCTATGATTTTGTCGCCATCACGATCCGGACAACCAGCAAATTCTTTTAAGCCAGCAACATCGGGACAACTATCATTTTTGTCAATGATTTTATCACCATCTCGATCTGGACAACCTCTAAATTCAACTAATCCTGAATCAAGTGGACAGTCATCCTCTGAATCCATAATACCGTCTTTATCTGTGTCTGGACAACCTCTAAATGCCCATGTCCCAGGTACATCAAAGCACTCATCCTTATTATTTGACACTTTATCACCGTCTTTGTCATTAATACCATCATACAAAATGGGAACTCTAACTCCTGCATAGAATTCTGCTCCACGGATTTTTCCAGTAGCCGTTAACAGTCTATAATCAGTAACACCAATTGTTAAAGGTCCTAATCTTGCCCCAATACCAGCTTTAAATCCACTGTATTCATTAATTGATAATGGTACATGTAATCCAAACCACGCATAATCAAAGCTAGGAGTAATTGAGAATTGATTCGCTACTTTAACTTTGGCTGCTCTTTTCGGAGAAATCATATTCAACATTCCAGTAGCATTGACATAGAAATATTTCCAAATATGATAATCTACTTGTAAGCTAAAGGCAGATGGAGTTCGCATAGTAAAAGTGGATGATGTATCCTGATTGGCCACCCAATTGGTATTACCCGCAGTGGTTGACTCATGCATGAGTGTATCAACAATTTGATCAAAGGTTAAAAAACTTGTAGCCGTTTCAAATCGATTTAGATCAAATTTCTCCTGTACATTCACTGTAAAATCCCTGCTTAAACCTCCTTTATTAAAACGAAGCGAACCCAAATCAATTACAGATGCACCAACACGTAGTTTATATTTATTTTTATTTCGCATCCACAGATTGGTCTCACCATCCATGTCATATTTGAATTTCTGAAAATCAGGTCTCCATTCATATACGACACCCAAATCTAATCCCAATCCAAATTTCGATGCTGCTTTTGGAAGACCAAATTGATTTTTTTCAATATTCCCTGCTACTAAATCATCTAAATTATTTGAATAACCATAGGCAAAGTCACCTTGAAGTAAAAAAGAGGTATCCTCATCGACTAATCCATATTTGAAATTATCGGTATAAACATAGGCTGAAGTATATCCTTGCAGCAATTTTAATTTACCCCCAGCTTTGAAAAAATGCTTTTCATTTTTAGTATTTATTACTTGAGAATAATTGATGCCATACTCGGTCCAAGCCATGTGATTAAGATTCAATAATTCCTCCGGAAGTGCTCTACCCCATAAATCATTGGTATCCAATCCGGATTCTGCAAGAACAGCAAGTCTTGAATCTAAATTATCTAAATTCGTAATGGTTCTGGCTTTAGCTGTAAATCCAAGTGCAATTTTAGGGGTAACATGAAACATAAAGTTAATTAAATCAACTTGCGTGTTTGAATATAGCCCTCTAGGTGCAACTGTTGTTGTATCATATAAATGCTTTATAATTCCTTCACTAAATGGTTGCTGATTGAAATCTTCGAACGGTTTTTGCCCCCATCCATTGAAAATTGCAGTATCTCCGAAAGATTTTGCCCACCAATATTTATCTCCGAAAACACTTTGCTGACGATCATGCATGAATTTAGTGTCAAAAAATCCGAAATTTTGGTAGGTATTAAAATTAATACTCCCTAAGTTTAAATCAAAAGCAAATCTGCCATCAACGAAACTGGCTGGTTGAATATCAGTTGACATAACACCACCGTAATTACTAGACTGGACACCCAAATAAGATTGACTAGAAACAAAATTTGAAACAATAAGAACTAAACTGAATAGAATTGCCTTGTAATTTTTTATCATACTATTTTACTTAATGAAATACTGTACTAAATAACCGTCAACTATAGTAGTCAATGTGATAGAAAAACCTGCAGTTTGATTTAAAGATACTTTTTTAGATCCTTCAATCACACCTTTGACATACATTCTCCCTTTGGAATCGTACAAATATACATTATTCTCATTACCATCAACTACTGAAAAATAGGTTTCTTTAAATGAATTCCTATATATATTAGCAGAGGACATTCGAGCATTTCCAAACTCTTTTTCAAAAAGCACTTCATTCAAGTTTGTAGAAAAAATCAATTTACTGGCATTCATTGAAATCGTATATAAGGAAGAATCCATCCACACCGCATGCACCAACATCTCTGATATAACTTTTGTTTTTGACTTTTCCTTATCTTTTCCTTTTGTGAAATCAATCAATTCCAAAGCACCATTTATAGGGGTTATACCGAGCGAAGCATTAGGTTTATCCACCAATGATAATTTATTCGATAAGGGATATTGAAATTGTATTTTTTTATCTGCCAAAGAATATACGATGACTTTTGATTCTCCTTTAATTGTAACATATAAATCGGTACCCAACATATAAAAATCGAGTTGATTCCATTTGTCCTTGTCTGACAGGGTGATTTTTTTTGACACCGAACCTTTTGAATCATAGATTATTAATTCATTTTTGTTGTTTATAATACCGACCATGATTTGTCCTTTATTCACAAATGCATTGGCTTGGCATATGAAATCTCCATTCGATGCTTTCACTGGAAAACCGTCTTTATATTTCCCTTTCTTAGTTATAACATGAATCGAATTATTGGATGTGGCAACGATAAATTCTTGGTCATTCGACTTCACCATTTGTAACTCACCAATAACATTGGATCCCATACTCTTTTTCCATGTTTTTACAGAATTTTCAATCCCTTGAATTAGCCCTTGCTCAGTGACACAAACAATATTCCCTTTTCCTTGAAAAGCAATAAAATCATTTATTTTACCACTAATAGAAACGGAAATATATTCAAGATCCGTGTTCAAACTTAATTTTTCGGCCTTATACTTCACCTCTGTTTGAATTATCTTATCTCCCATTACAGATATTGCAACATTTTTAAATTTCCCTAAGGAACGATAGGAGACAGATTTAGGTAAATTATCCATTAATTTTGTTAAATCTTCATCATTATAGACCCAAGTTTTGTTTAATTCAATTTCAGACAAAACGACATCAACAACATCAGTATCAGAAGAAAAAATAGCAATATTATCAATTGTTTTTACCACATAATTTCCACGAGTGGCTCCAATTTTTGGGGCTATTTCCAATGCTGTATATTCGCCAACAAGCGTATTATCTTCCGTGCGCTGAAGATATTCATTTAAATTTTGAACCATATTTTGCCCCTCCACAAATTGGCACATAAATACGCGTTTATTATCTATACTAAACGAAACAAATCCAGCATCTACCCATTTGGACATAGGACTTTTGGCAAAAACCGGATCAATAGATTTCAAATAGGTTGATTCAAAAAAACAATAATTTTCAGCCTTTAGCGGAATATACGATTGAAAGACACTTTGATCCTCTATTAGTTTTCCTTTTATTCCTTGAGCGTTTTTTGAATGATATTCAATAGTGTTTTCATTTTTCAGATAAATATCAATAAAATTTGTTTTTGAAGTGGATAAGGTTGCAATTGAAGCAGTAGCATTTCGATCTAATTGACTAAAATCAAATTCTACCCCCTCCACATCTTCTTCATATTTATAAATGAGTATTCTATTATTTTTAAAAACAGCATTAAACTGTTCAATCTTATAAGAATCTGATTGGATGGAATACCTTAAGTTTGCTTTTGAAAGAAGTTGATTAATGGATGAATTTGACCATGGAAAGGGACTTTCAATTAAAATAAGATTACGCTTTTTACTTATGTATACGTCACATTTAGCAGGTAAAAAAGGTAAAATGGGATCAATGCAATTTTTATTCTCTGCCAGTGTAGAGAATTCTATTTGATTCCAATCGTATGAATTCGGTTTATGAATAACAATTACTTGATCATCCTTTTGACTAAAAATAGCCGCTGGATCCAAGGTGTTTTTCCAATTGGTCATCGTGTAAACCACATATCCAATCCAGCCCAATAAGGCAATACATAGAATCCAAAGAATCGTTCTAACCATAATAGTACTAATAAAACAAAAGTATTATGATTCTTGATACTTCTACATTACATTAAACTAATATGATTAACAGTAAAATGTTTACGAAAACAGTTCCATTTGATTATCTCCACCCAAGAGATTGAAAGTCATGCGATGATGAATACAGGCACCTGTTGATTCAATTGCTTTTCGATGAAAAATGGTAGGATATCCCCTATTCTTATCCCACGCATATTGAGGAAAATCTGTATGTAGTTTTAGCATTATATCATCTCTTGTATTTTTCGCCAAAACGGAAGCAGCCGCAATAGAAAAATACTTAGAATCTCCTTTCACAATGCACTGATGGGGTATCGATTTATAAGGTTTAAACTTATTTCCGTCCACAATTATATTTTCGGGTTCAATCGCCAATTCATCCATGGCTCTATGCATCGCTAAGATGCTAGCATTCAAAATATTAATTTCTTCAATTTCACGCACCGACACTATTCCAATTCCAAATGCAAGCGCTTTCTCTTTAATAATTGGTTCTAAACGTAATCTTGTTTTTTCAGATAACTTTTTAGAGTCCGTTAATAGTGAATGTTGAAAATCGGGAGGTAAAATTACCGCTGCAGCAACCACTGGACCAGCAAGACAACCTCTACCTGCTTCGTCACACCCCACCTCCATGCTATCCTTGAGAAAAAACGACTCTAACAAAATATTTTTTTTTTCGATTAAATATACAACCAAATTTGTATTTTTAACGTCACAATAAAAATAAAAATTAAAATCATGAAATTACTTTATACATTTCTATTAATCGGATTTTTAGGAACGAGCACTTTTGCTCAAGACGTAAAACTAGCTAAAGCACAAAGTTCATCAGAACTTGTAATAGCAAAGAATACAGGTGTTTACTCTTTCATTTTTCCTGCCGACATTACCAATGAAGCGATACAGCAAGCAGCAAACTATTACACAAATTTCTTTACGGTTCAATTTAATGCTTCTACTAGAACGGCAAAAGTTACATTGATAGAAAACACTTCAGAAAACAGAAGGGTTATTTTACGCTTTTTAGCTTCTACACGAATTCAAAAAGTTCAAGTTGGAGATACTGAATTGTATCTTCATGAATTTTACGATCAGTACTTTAATTAATTTTTCCGAAATACGGTTAAAATTATAATCCCTGCAAGTAAGGTAGTTGAAATACCCCAAACAAGTCCTCCTAATAAGTAACTAGCGAGTACTGCGGGTATTAAAAAGACGGAAACTAAGTGGTATTTCCCTTGGTTTTGTTTATCATTCATAACTTAAAATTGATACATCTTTCAGGGGTAATACAAAAAGTCATTGGTACATCATTGGGATCAATCTCATCAAATTTTTCTATCTGATCAAATAAAGATATTCCAATTTTTATGATTTCTTTTTTCGTCTTATTTAAAAAACGATCGTAATATCCCTTTCCATATCCAATGCGATGTCCATCTTGACTAAATGCAAGCAAGGGAAGTAAAATGATATCTAATTCCTCTGGATGAATCATATATTTTTTGGGTGGTTCAGGGATTCCATACATACCCTCTTTTAAATCTTGGATCTTATCAATTTGGTAGAATTCCATTTCGAAAGTTTCTTCACTTGAAACAGGGGCGTACACTTTTGTAATTGTTAAATCAAGATTTGGGAATAATAAAAAAATATTGGGCTCATTTGAATACGGAATAGGTAAAAACAGTCCAACATTCTTATTTTTAAAATCAAAATTTTCGATTAATATCTTAAAACATTTATTTGATAACTTATCAACTTCTTGTACAGAAAATGCTTTTCTAAGTTCCTTATATTTTTTTCTTAATTCCCTCTTTAGCATTTAGCAAAACTTTTCAATTAATTTCCTCGAAACAATTTTATCTAAAGGGAATGTTAGAACACTTTCAAGCGTTTTATTTATTGGAAACCATCTTTGCTTTTCCCCATTCACCAGTAGCGGCACATCATACAATTCTAAATCCAATTGATCTAATTTAGAAGATGTTACAAAATAATAGAATGCAATCAATTGACTTTGATTATTAAATGCTGATATCTGTAAATGATCATTTACGTAGAATAAGTCTTCCACCATTACAGTCAAATCAAGCTCTTCAATGAACTCACGTTTCAAAGCCTCAGCAATGCCTTCTCCGAATTCTAATCCACCACCCGGAAATTTTGTAAAAGCAACTCCACCCCTAAATTCATCCGAAAGTAGAACTTCATTATTTTCATTCATTAAAAGGCCATACACTCGGATGTTGAAATGATTCATTAAAATTAAATAAATCTAAAATTCTTTCCTGGGTAAATTGCTGTTTCACCTAATTCCTCTTCAATTCTTAGTAATTGATTATATTTTGACATTCGGTCACTTCGAGAAGCGGAACCTGTTTTAATTTGTCCACAATTGAGTGCTACGGCCAAATCAGCAATTGTGTTATCCTCTGTTTCTCCCGATCTATGACTCATTACGGATGAATACCTATTTCTCGTTGCTAGCTGAACTGCTTCAATTGTTTCAGTAAGAGACCCTATTTGATTTACTTTAACTAAAATTGAATTAGCTATTCCTTCTTCTATTCCACGTTGCAACCTTTTTGTATTCGTTACAAATAAGTCATCACCAACTAATTGTACCTTCTCACCAATTTCTTTTGTAAGCATTGACCAACCATTCCAATCATCCTCAGCTAATCCATCCTCAATAGAGATAATAGGATATTTATTTACCCAATCTTTCCAAAATGAAACCATTTCAGCCGAAGTTCTATTTTCACCAGTTGATTCAAAATGGTACAAACCTGAATCTGATTTATAGAATTCAGAGGATGCTGCGTCAAGCGCAATATAAATATCCTCACCTGGCTTGAAACCTGCTTTTTCTATAGCTTGGATTACCACTTCAATCGCTTCGTCGTTGGACTTTAAATTAGGAGCAAATCCTCCTTCATCACCAACATTTGTTGACATACCATTCTTTTTCAATACACTTTTTAAATGATGAAAAATTTCGGTACCCCACCTAAGTCCTTCTGAAAAACTATTAGCGCCAAAAGGCATGACCATAAACTCCTGAATATCAATTAGATTATCTGCATGAGACCCTCCATTCAAGATATTCATCATTGGTACTGGCATTGTTACAGCCCCAACTCCGCCAATGTATTTATATAATGACATATTTGAACTATCTGCTGCTGCTCTCGCAACTGCCAATGATGTACCCAAAATGGCATTAGCACCAAGTTTTGATTTATTGGTGGTTCCATCCAGTTGAATCAATGCAGTGTCTATTGCTTTTTGATCCATAACATCCATTCCTGTCAACAATTCATTAATAACGGTATTTACATGATTGACAGCATTCAACACACCTTTTCCCAAATATACGGATGTATCATTATCACGCAATTCAACTGCCTCATGGATTCCGGTTGATGCGCCAGAAGGAACTGCAGCTCTTCCTATTAACCCATCAGTAGTTAAAACATCCACTTCAATTGTAGGATTACCTCTAGAATCGAGAATTTGTCGTGCGTGTACTTTAGCAATATAACTCATAATATTATTTTTTTTTGTTGATTCATATTTGAAATAAACTGGTCAAATAAATAACGTGAATCATGCGGACCAGCTGATGCTTCTGGATGGTACTGAACAGAAAAAACAGGACGATTCTTGATTTCTATTCCAGCAATGGTTTGATCATTTAAATGAACATGTGTAACCTGAATTTCAGTGTTCAAATTTATACTTTCTTTTGAAATAACAAACCCATGATTTTGAGAAGTAATTTCACCCTTACCGGTTTTTAAATTCTTAATTGGGTGATTGATTCCTCTATGACCATTAAACATTTTTTCGGTACTAAGACCTTGACTTAAACCTAATATCTGATGGCCTAAACAAATTCCAAATACAGGAATTCCTGTTCCTACAATTTCATTCACTAAGTTAATCGAATCAGGCATAGCTGAAGGATCACCTGGGCCATTAGAAAGCATAAATCCATCAGGATTAAATTCTAAGAGTTCAGTTAGCGATGACGTGTAAGGAAATATTTTCACAAAACAACCACGCTCAACTAAACAATGAATAATGCTTCTTTTCACACCAAAATCAATCAAAGCAACACGGAATTCAGCACTAGGATCACCTTCCATATAACTTTCAGTAGTAGCTACTTTAGATGACAATTCTAACCCCTCCATAGACGGAGTTTGATTAAGTATATTATTTAGCTCTTCATCAGTCAAATTTTCCGATGAAATAACTGCATTCATTGCACCTTTGTTACGAATATGTCTTACTAAAGCACGAGTATCAATATCTGAGATACCTACTGTTCCATTTTGTTCCATATAGACTTGAAGGGAAGAATCTGCAGAGACTCTAGAAAATCCCTCAGAGAATTTCTTAACAATCAAGCCTGATATTTTTATAGAATTCGATTCAATTTCATTTTTATGAATGCCATAATTCCCAATGTGAGCGGTATTCATAATTAACAACTGACCAAAATAAGAAGGGTCTGTGAAAACTTCTTGATAACCGGTCATCCCAGTATTAAAAGCTATCTCTCCAGATGTGGTTCCAATTTTCCCAATTGCCAAGCCATGAAAACACGAGCCATCTTCTAATTTTAATACTGCCGGTATCCTTTGATTCATTTTCTACTAATTTATTACAAAGTTAATTTTAAAGACAGTAAGAAAAATAAAACACACAAAAAAAGGCGACCAAACGATCGCCTTTTTATCAACAAATGTTAACTTCTTAGTCTTTCTTTTCTTCTTCTGATGCTTCAGTATCTGCCGAATCACTAGAATCAGTTGTATCATCCATATCAGAATCAACTTTTTCTTCTACTACAACAGCGTCTTCTACCTCTAGTACTTCCTCAGATGTATGCGATTCTTCAGATGATTCAGTATCTGTTGATTCAACAACATTTTCCACTGAATCCGTTGATTTTTTAACTCCGCCTCTTCTTGAACGACGAGTAGTTTTCTTACTAGAGTCATTAGTGTATAACTCATTATAATCCACTAATTCAATCATACACATTTCAGCATTGTCCCCTAATCTGTATCCGGTTTTTAAAATTCGCGTATAACCACCATTTCTTTCAGCAATTTTGGGAGCAATCTCTCTAAAAAGTTCTGTAACTATCTCTTTATCTTGTAAGTAAGAGAAAACAACCCTTCTTGAATGCGTTGAATCTTTCTTTGATTTTGTTAAAATCGGTTCTACAAAAACTCTTAATGCCTTTGCTTTAGCAACTGTAGTATTAATTCTTTTATGTCGAATTAAAGAACATGCCATATTGGAAATCATTGCTTTTCTGTGCGATGATTTTCTACCTAAATTATTTACTTTATCTCCGTGTCTCATGATTTCTTTTTCTTAATCCATGTCTAATTTATACTTAGCCACGTTCATACCAAATGTAAGCCCTTTATTATCAACTAGCTCTTCAAGCTCAGTTAAGGATTTTTTACCGAAATTTCTAAATTTCAATAAATCGGATTTAGCAAACGCAACCAATTCACCTAATGTATCTACTTCTGCAGCTTTCAAACAATTCAATGCACGTACGGATAAATCCATATCAACAAGTTTTGTTTTCAATAACTGACGCATGTGTAAAGATGACTCATCAAATTCTTCACCATCAGATTTAGATTCATTTTCAATTGAAATTCTTTCATCTGAAAATAACATAAAGTGATGAATTAAAATCTTAGCCGCTTCTTTTAAAGCATCTTTCGGTTGAATTGATCCATCTGTTTTAATATCAAAAACTAATTTTTCATAATCCGTTTTTTGCTCTACTCGAAAGTTTTCAACAGCATACTTTACATTTACGATTGGTGTAAAAATTGAATCTACAGCTATTGTACCGAAAGTTGCGTCTGGATTTTTATTCTCCTCAGCTGGAACATAACCTCTACCTTTAACTATCGTAAGTTCTATGTTCAATTTTACACTAGGTTCCATATTACAAATCACTAGATCTGTGTTAAGAACTTGAAATGCAGACGTGAACTTACCAAGATCACCAGCCGTTAATTGCTTTTGACCTGAAATTGAAACAATAACTGTTTCAGTATTAGTTCCCTCTATTTGTTGTTTAAAACGAACTTGTTTTAAATTCAAAATAATTTCGGTCATATCTTCCACAACACCTTTCAATGTTGAAAACTCATGATCTACCCCTTCTATTTTGACAGAAGCAATAGCAAACCCCTCTAAAGAAGAAAGTAAAATTCTTCTCAGTGAGTTTCCTACAGTAATTCCATAACCTGGTTCAAGAGGACGGAATTCAAATTGTCCTTCACGTTCATCAGAGTGTACAAGAACAACCTTATCTGGTTTTTGAAAATCTAAAATTGCCATAACAAAGCGAAATAATTTATTATTTTGAATATAATTCGACGATTAGTTGTTCCTTAATGTTTTCAGGAATCATTTCTCTTGCAGGTACTGCAATCATTTTACCAGCCATTGTTGCCGAATCCCAATCTAACCAGTCAAACTTCTTATTATTAGA
>JACCDZ010252528.1_pt1 | contig 21693 bp, 17 predicted proteins | sample 7449551 | NCBI WGS metagenome assembly JACCDZ01 (sample SAMN15323452, study PRJNA562643) | freshwater metagenome | isolation source: river surface water | place: USA:Blue River Watershed | collected 2017-08-18
ATCGACTCCTGCGTAATTTTAGCTCGCGAGGTTTGGGAAGCATCTGGACATGTTGCTACATTCTCTGATCCATTAACTGAGTGCACCTCTTGACATGTTCCAACACCACATGTTCCAACACCAAGAGTTTCAGCATCGCGTACTTCAGCATCAAGGGGGTCAGCACCACATGCTTTAGCATCAAGGGGGTCAGCATCAAGGGGTTCAGCATCGCGTACTTCAGCATCAAGGGGTTCAGCATCAAGGGGTTCAGCATCAAGAGGTTCAGCATCAAGGGGTTCAGCATCAAGGGGTTCAGCATCAAGAGGTTCAGCATCAAGGGGTTCAGCATCAAGGGGTTCAGCATCAAGAGGTTCAGCATCAAGAGGTTCAGCATCAAGAGGTTCAGCATCAAGGGGTTCAGCATCAAGAGGTTCAGCATCAAGAGGTTCAGCATCAAGGGGTTCAGCATCAAGGGGTTCAGTATTAAGAGGTTCAGCATCAAGGGGTAAAAGAACAAATAGTTTAGAAACAGTAGATTTAACTCCTTATTATACTCCAATTGGAAAAATTTAATTATAATATTTTTTATTTTTGTAAAATAAATTGAATTTTTTATAAAATAAATTGAATTTTTTATAATATTTTTATTAATTTTTATTAAATTTAATAAATAATTGTTTAATAATTTACTTATCTTCTCTGTAAGAAATGGAAATACCATTTTTACCTCGTTTTAGTTTACCTAAACAAGCTTTAGTAGTTTTATCAAAAACTTTATCAGAAAGTACACAAAGATACATATCTAGATCCTTACTTTCATCACTAATTTCTTTTGAAATAATGTAATGTTTAGAATCGTATGTAAGAGTTGAGTATTTTTTAACCATTTCAACAAGAACTCCTAGTTCACAAGGTTTTTGATCTTCATCTTCTTCAGATGGAAGTTCATATACCTTAAGTGTTTGAGGATTCATAAAGTACTTTTGTCCTTTATGTGTTTCAATAGGTAAAACATTCATTTCTTCTTCTTCTTCATCTTCATTTTCATTTTCAGATGAAGATACGGAAGCGGTTTCATTTGTATCAGATTCGACACTTTCTGTATCTGAATCTTCATCTTCTGATTTACTCTTTGTTTCTTTATCAGAAACAATACTTTCTGAATCAGATTCTTCAACTTCAACAACTTGAGCTTTCTTTTTATTTTTTGAAACTTTCTTTACAGCTTTAGGTTCATCATCTTCTTCTTCATCATCATTCATTAAAGAATTCATTGAAGAAGTAGTAAATGATTCACTATTTTTCTGTTGAATAGTATAGGTTACACTTCCATTATCTGTAATAACAGGTGTTCCAGTTTCAAGAATGTGCATAGCACATCGATATAGCCAATTTGTATATTTAGCATTAGGATGATTCAGGAGTACAAGAATATGATTGTCAATACAATCAAACTTAAAAGTATCACTTTTAATTGTTTTGTTAGCACCGCAATCACCCATACGATCGAAATAAGGATGGTCTTTTGTTTTGATTAGTTCAATTGTACCACTTTTATCATTTACTAATGATTCAAATAGTATACGTTTACTAGAATCTTGTCTTTCATGAATTCTACAAAAGTCGCCTTCTGGAGAATTAATACTTAACGCACATTGACCATAAGCCGCATATTTACCATTATTCTTTTTAATTAAATAAACTGGTTTACCTTTTCCAAAGGTTTTATACGCTGATCCTTTTTCTTGAAACATTTTAGCACATTTACATTTATTCGATGTAGCTTTTTTAGTTCCATTTTTATTATTAGCTTTAATATTGTTACGAACATCTTTTTCAGTTGATGAAGCATACGCAAACTGAGCGTTTAGCTTAGCTTCTTCAGATTGTTTAGTTGATAACATTTTCTAAATAATAAAATCTTATTTAGTCAAAAATAGTAATAAATTATATTTTTATACTTTTTATTACGTTTTTATAAATTATTTTTTTTTTAAATCAATTTTTTTATATTTTTTAAAAATAAATATTCTTTTTATAAAAATTAGTTACGTTATTATAAAATTTTTTATATAAATTTTTTATATAAAAATTTGTAAAAATAATTATATTTATAATATTAATAATTTATATTCATAATATTAATAATTTATATTCATAATATTAATTAAATTAATAATATGTTTTTATTTAACATGAATATCTTTAAATTTTTTAGAATTCATATCATAAGCATTTTTTGTAAAATCTTTATCCATTTTAAGATTACTATTCATTTTTGAATATTTCTCATAAAAAAATTTAGCATGATCTTCTTGAATATAGTCTCCTTTTGATCCAGGATACTTAATTTTAGTAAGTTCTTTTACAGCATCTGATACAGATTTAGATTTTTTAACAATATCATAAATAGTTTGATTAAAGTTATCTTCAGTAACTACTACCATTTTTTAAATCGTATATAATATAAACAAAGAATAATTATTTTATATTCTATTTATTTTTAAATAAAAATATTTTTACAAAAAAAAATCAATTTTTTTTATTTATATTTATTTTATAACGTAAATAATTAAGCAATTGGTCTATTATTTTGCATTTTCTTTAAAATCTTCTTAATTGAACTATCTTTACGTTCACTGTTTGTGGGTTGACTATTTTTTTTATTTTTAGTAATGATTGTTTTAGAAATAATTTTACATAAGGTTAAATATTTTGGATTTATAAAAGATAATGGTACTGGTTTATTAAAATAAAAAATAGGTACACGTATATCTTTATATGTATAATAAAATGTATCATCATCAACTGTTTGTAATCGTCCGTGGTTACGTCCTAATGGATATAATTTGTTTCGTCTTTTTATTTCATATTTATTACTAAAAAATCCTTTTGTTAATGCGCAATTAAACATCCACATTGAAGTATGCTCAAGTAAATCAGATGATACCATTTTATTATTAGATACACTATTTATTAATGAAACAATAAAAGAAGCTTCACAAACAATAAAAACATTTTCAATATGTGGATTCGCACTTTTAATAATACGTAATAAATCAAAAAACTTATTTTTATTAGGGCTATAGTAATCATTTGGATTAGAACTTTCATAATTCCAATCTAATAATACATTATTATGTGGTAAATATTCGGAAAATGACGCAAATTTATTTTGTGCTAAATATTTATTTACATTATTATTTTTACCAAATTTTTCTTTCATACTTCTGATATTATGTTTACTTTTTGTAATTTGGTTAATTAACTTTCTTTCAGCTTTTACAGTAAATGGTACAGGATAAACAGTACGTTTATCATTGGTATCATTATTACCGTAAATAATAAGTGATGATTCAATAGAGCTATTTTTAGCAGCTACTAAATAAATAGAATTTGAATCATTAAATAATTTACGATTATCGACATTATCATTAAAATAATAAGATTCTATAATACCATAATCACTTAAAGCTGATTTTGTAGGATTTATATTTTTATACCATTTTTGTATAAATTCACATGACGTACCTTCACATATTGTATATAAATTTAATTCTAAATTACTTGTTGTAGCTTCTGTATTAGCTTCTATATTATTTATTTTTTTACTTTTAAAAAATCTATTAAACATAATTATTATTACAATTATTACTATTTTAAATAAAGATAATATTTACGTTAATTTATAATAATCAAAAATTTAACGTATATAATTATAAAAAATTTGATTTTTATTTTTTTTACAATTTATTTATTAAAATAGAAATAATAGAAAATAATAAACAAATTATTATTAGATTTTTATTAAAATAATATTATTTTAATAAAAATGATGAAAAATAATGTTAATATTGTTAAAAATGAAACTGTACAAAATAAAAAAGTTTCTTATACTATTTTAAATAATCTTTCTATTCACAAAAATAATTTTCATATTATTGAAGATTATTTACGATACTATTTACTTACATCAACCGATTTAATCCCTAGATGCTATGTTATCGTTTTTTCTGGAATTATGAAAAAACGTTTAATTAATGCTAAAAATAGTAATATTGGTGGATTTGATTCTCGTCATGCTAAAGCAAACATATTATCATTAATGAGTATTGTTATTTATTACCATAATATGGTCTTTTATCATGATAAAGAAGAAATTGAAAATAATGATATTATGATTGATTTACTTAAAATTTTTAATTATTATCATACGTATATTATTGAATTTATTCAAAAAAATGAAGTAAATTATGTATCAAATGTAAAAAAATCATTATCGATTTTTGATAAAATTAATAGTACTCAAAATAAATCATATTCAAATGATGATTATCAATATAAATATTGTTTAGAATGGATTAATAAACTTACAAACTATTTTTTTACAAATTCTGAATTTGAAAAAAATAATATTGTAATGGAAATTCAAAAAGATTATTATATTAAAACATTTTTAACTAAATATAATAAAAATGATATGGTACATTATTCGTTTTTTAAACTATCTATTCAAGATTTAAATAATGAATATAAAAGTCAAAATATTGATTTTTATACTGAAGGATAAATAAAAATTGATTATTATTTTAATAATAATAATAAAAACTAATAAAAATATTATAAATACAAAAAAATGGTCTTTATTTATATTCTCGAATTGGAAAATAAAAAATATTATATTGGAAAAACTGAAAATCCTGATTTTCGGATTGATAATCATTTTTCTGCAAATGGATCAAGTTGGACTAAAAAATATAAACCTATTAAAGTTATTGAAATAATACCAAATTGTGATAATTTTGATGAAGATAAATATACATTAAAATATATGGAAAAATATGGAATTATCAATGTAAGAGGTGGAACTTTTTGTGAATCTAAATTACATCAAGAAAATATTAACACTATTCACAAAATGATTACTGGATCTACAGATAAATGTTATATTTGTGGACAAAATGGACATTTTGCTAAAAATTGTAATTTAGATATGAATGATATTGATAAACTTGTAAATGAATTAGAAAATTTATTAGTTGATAATGACTTATGTTTTAGATGCTATAGAAAAGGACATTATGCTTCAGATTGTTATGCTAAAACAACAATTACTGGAAATATAATTGAAGATGATGAAAAAGAAATTTTTTGTTGTTCATATTGTAATAAAGAATTTGATACAATAAAAGGTGCTAAAACACACGAAAATTTATATTGTAAATCAAAAACAAATAAAAAAAATACATACATAAAAAAAGATTTTGAATCCACTAAAAAATATCAATCTAAACAAAATAGCTGTTATCGTTGTGGTCGAGAAGGTCATTTTAGCGATAATTGTTATGCTTCAAAACATATCAAAGGATATGATTTAGATAATTAAAAAAACTTATTTTGTGTTAACCACATTTTTCCTTTATCTGTTATTATAATGTTATGCTCATGATGCGCCACATACGACCCTTTTACATCATATATCGGTGGATATTTTTCCACTATGTTATATTTATGTAATATATTTAAATCATTCATAATAAGCTCCTCATTTTTTTTAAATAACCATCTTTGGGTAAACGGCAAACTCTTATAATACGCATTGATTTTCTGATAAAGTTCATTTTGGCTTTTATTTAAAGAGTTTTTATTTTTAGCATATGAATAATAATAATCTGGTTTTAACATAAAATGATTATTATGCTCATTATCATAAATACATACTCCAGCTCCGGTTGTTACAAATGGTTCTATTGCGTATTTTTCACCAATAGCCATTCGTAATGGATAATTAAAATCTAATTTACAATTTGGTACTGCTTTACCACTATGTACAATATAAGGTGCTATTGAATGTCCACATAAATCTTTTATATTTTTAACAGGATAAAGAGTTCCATTGATTTCAACTTCTTTACTTAAAATGTATTCTTCAATGGCTTCACCTATTTCACTTAATAATACATCTGGTCCTGATTTTTCAATACCAATTTGTGTCGCACGTTTTGAAATATTTATAAGCTCATCAAATTTATTTGTATTTACTGGAATTGTAAAAGCAGAATCAGTAATATGTCCTTGAATATGAACCCCAAAATCGATTTTTAATAAATCACCATTTTTTACAATAGTATTATTATTTAAAGGACTATTATGGGCAATACATTCATTTAAACAAACATTTACTGGAAAAGCAATTCCATAATTTATTTCTTCTGCACATTCATTTTTTATATATTTTTCGATTTCATAAACAATGGATAATGTACTTTTATTCGAAAAATCAGTATTATATAATTGTTTTACAATATTTTTGTGAATAAATGCGCTTTTAATATCATTTTTTATATTTACTATAGAATCCATTTTTTTATTTAATATCGTTATTTATATAAAAAAAATATATTATTTATTATTATAATAAACTTTCTTTTTAATATGATTTATAAAAAATAATTTTATTATTAAAGAAATTATTTATAATTATGTTAAAATAAAAGTTTATTATCACTAGATTTATTTTTGTATGTTTTGTATCTTTTCCTTTTTGTTTATTTCTTTTTTGTATATATTTTATAATTTCGCAGCCATATAAATATAAAAAATAATAAAAAAAATAGTAAAATTTTTATTTTGGAAATTTGATTTATACATTTTTATTTTTATCATAAAAATACTTTTTTATAAAAAAAATTTCTTAACAATTGTTTCTATAGTCGCAATCGTATATAAACCCCTATATATTTTTTTAATAATATGCTTTTGGTAATACCAAAAATTATTATTTAAATATATTATTTTATTCTTGGTCATAGGAATAATTTAATAAATCATTTTAAACAATTGTTTAAAATGATTTTCAATAATAATATTATTACCACATTATTATTAAATAATATATATATATATTTATGGGTCACAAAATTTTTTTTAAAAAATTTTACCACATAATATTATATTAAGTTTTATTAATATAATTCATATATTAATATATGAACTCCTTTAAGCCCACACAGAAAACCGTAGGTTTTCCGTACCTTTCCCTTTTTATATATTATTTTGTTAACAAATAATTATTTTGTTAACAAAATTTAAGAAGAAATAGTTTTCCGAACATTGATATAAAGAAAATGAAATCAATACATTTTTTAACAAATTTATCATATTTTTTGAAAATAAATATTTTATAACAATGTTCGGAAAACAAGTTGATATATAAATTTATTAAAAAATAATTAATTTGTTAATAAATATATAATAAATAGTTTATATTACAAAAAATCTTTAGATATAAAGGGAAGTTCATAAGAAACTGTAGGTTTCTTATTCCGTAGATTTCTTATTTTTATAATGTTATCATCATATATTCAAAATCATAATTGTGTACATTGTTTAATGAATAAATGTTCTAATAAAACATGTTTAAATAAAAATGTTGATAAAAAAGAAATAAATATATTATCAAAATATGTAAATAATCCGTTACTAATAAATGATTTAGAAAATAATATAAAAAAAATAGATATTCAAATTCATAATTATCATAATCAAGATATTTTAAAAAATGGTTTTATGTATACTACATGTTTATTTTGTTTATCAAAAAATAGTTGGAATATATGTAAAAATGTAAAAGAAGGTCGATTTAATACAATTAAATTAGAAGATAATAGTACAATTACATATTGTTATCCAGAATTAAAAAATGTAAAACATCGAATTCAAATTGGATTACATATTGATTTAAAAATTAATAATATTGAATCGAAAGATATTTCATATCAATTTATTGAAAATAAAATAATAAAAAATAAAGTTAATCATTCTTATTTAAATATTGTTAAAAATGAAGTTAAAAATGAAGTTACAAATGAAATTAAAAATAAAATTAAAAATGAAATTAAAAATGAAGTTAAAAATGAAGTTAAAAATGAAGTTACAAATAGTATAATTGAAAATAATGATAATGAATTATATAAAGAATTATATGAATATTATCAAAATATTAAATTGAATTATAATAATTTAATAATAAAAAAAAATAAAAACAATAATATACAACAAATTGCTTTAAATACACAAGTAAATTTATTAAATAGTCAAATGAATGATTTAGAATTTATTTTAAATAATTTTAATAAATATAATGATTATGAAAAAATAATGGATATTTTAATGGAACATCAAATTAAAATAAATTTTAATAAAATATTTTAATCTTCATTACTACTTTCTTCTTCATCACTACTTTCTTCTTTATCATTTATTTTTGATTTATCATTTATTTTTGACTCATCATTTACTTTTGATTCATTATTTACTTTTGATTCATCATTTACTTTAATTTCATTATTTATTCTATTTTCTAGATTTCCTTCTTTATCTTTTTTAACATTACTTTCTTTATAATTCAATGTATGATTTATAATTAAATCCTTAATACTTGAAAATAGCTGATTTTTTATCTTTTTATCATCAAGTTCTTGTATAAAATTATGATTATCAATAAATAATGTTGAATCAAATTCTCCGCTTTCAAAGAAATCATTATTTACTTTTGATAAAACTAGTACAATATTTGAAGATACAATATTCATAATATTTGTTCCATTTGTATCAATTAGCCAATTATGATCTTCATTATAATATTGAAGAGTCTTTGATTTAATAACACGAATTGGATAAATATCAACATTTTGAGTATTTTTACTTTTATAAAGCATATCAAAAATCTTAATAAATCCAGACATATTTTTTGATTTCAGTATATTTTTAACAAGAAGCATATTCACATTTCGTGTTTGAAGAAGTGTGAAAATATTTTCCTTATATAGTGGATATAAATGAGAATAATCCGCATTATCTTCAACTGAATCATTACTAATTTCTTTTGGTTTTCGTCCAGCATTACTTGTTCTTTTATTATTAAGTTCATTAATTTTAGCTCCTTGTTCAGATTGAGTATTTTTAATATTATCAATTTGACCATTTATTTCTTTTAGTTTATAAGAAAGATCTTGACGAGTTTCAATAACATTGCTTTTTAGTTCAATTAGTTGATTCATAATTTGCATTTGATTCATTTGGTTCATTTGAATAAGTTGATTCATTTGAACCATATGTTGAAATTGAACCATCATTGATTCAAATGTTTTATTCATTTGGTCAATTTTCTTTTCAACTATTTCTTCTTTTTTTCCTTTTACTTCTTTTTTAATATTTGTTTTAACTTTTGGTGTTTCATTTTTATTTCTTTTAAGTTTAATTACATATTTATGATTTTGAACTGCTGCTTCACTCATTACATTTTGAATAAATGATTGAGTTATTTCTTTATCTTTAAAATTACCATGCTCATCTTTTTCATATTCATTATATAAATCAATTGAATTCATTTTTGTTAAATTTGTTAAATTTGTATTAAATTTGTATTAATCTTACTTATAAGTAAAATATTATAATACTTTACTTTTTTCATTTTTTTCTTTTTTTTTATAAATAAATTTTTATATAAAAATAACTTAAAAGTATTTATTTATATAAATAATATTATAAAAATGATAAAATCACTTGGATTAAATCAAGCAAAATTAATATTACATAATAATCTATTACCATTATCCATATATAAAAAATATGATAATGTAAATAAAAATGTATATAATGCTGAACATATTGTTCCACAATCATTTGATAAAGCTGTAAATAGTGATTTACATATTTTATTTTTGTCACATAATGTAATTAATTCATTACGAAATAATTATCGTTTTGTCGATTTTATTAAATATGATGATGCTTATTTTACATATATTTATATAAAAAATAATCAAATAATAATTAGTCATAATAAATGTAAAAATATGGATTATTATGCTGCGTTTAATCACAAAAAACGTATTTTTGTACCACCAAATGAATCTAAAGGGATTATAGCACGAAGTTTATTGTACTATAATCTTATATATAAAAAATATGGTATTTGTAATAAAGTAATAAGTGAAGATTTAATGTATAAATGGAATGAAATGTATAAAGTAAATGAAGAAGAATATTTAAGAAATCTCCAAATACAAAAATTTCAAAATAATCTAAATCCATTTATTTATTATTAAAAATAGATTATTTTCTTTTAGAATATTAGTTATATTCTTTTTTTATTCTTTTTAATTTTTTATAATGAATTTAAATACAAAAGTTTTAAATACAACAAAAACAAAACCTGTAATTGATGGAGGAAAAGCTACAAAAAGTAGTATAAAAATAAAAGTCAAAAGAATTCATCATAATATTCAAAAAAATGTAAATAAATCCCCATATACATTTAGTATTAAAAAACGCGTAAATCACGAACATTTATTAGATAATCCTTCTGAATTATTAGCTTATACCAAAGAATTTAGTCCACTTTCTGGAAGTGAACATCCTTATGAACCTGAAAAATGGAATGATAAAGAATCGATTCGTACAACACATAATTGTTATAGTTATGCTTTAGGTAAAATTCGCCATAAATTAAAATCAAAAGCACAACCTGGTTATGCTTCTGGTCATAATTATATTGATGATGTGAAAGATTATAATTGTAAATCTTTCTATAAACGCGTCAAAAAAGATAATCCTTACGCTTATTTAGAAAAATTCGATAATCCGTGTGATAAAGGTTTCTATAAAGTCTTTTTAGCTTTAGATATTGGTAATGATTACCATTGGTGGCGACAAAATGGCGCTAAAAAAGGAGATAATCCAGAAAATCCTACATCAGGTTATTGGAGTCATAAACCAGGAAGTACAGATGTTACTGATGTAGATGCTTCTGGTAAAAAGATTAAGAATCCAATATTAGCTGATAGAAAATATAGTTCATTAAATTATAGTACACCATGTTTTTTTATGTGTGTTCATAAAGATTTATCTCAATCTATGTCTGTTATTTATAAAGGGTCTAAAAAGAAAAATAATAATAATGATTTAGGTATTTTTTAATATTTTTAATTAATATTTTTAATTAATATTTTTAATATATTTATAAAATAGAAGTTTATTTTATAAAAAATGGAATTTTTTGAAGAAAATAATGTTTATCCTCTTTCTAATGAAACAGAAGAAGAAAATATGAATAAAGATAAAACAAATATATTAATATTAGGACACGGATTAATTGATTCAAATAAATTTATTATTATTCCGGAACATATTGATTTAACTTTTTATACAAACAAAGGAAAATCATTAAATAGTAACATATCTAAACCAATATCATTAAGAATATTAAAAGAAGGAGATAAAAGCCATTATATGAAAGAAAAAACATTATTAAATGATATGAATATCCGTTTAAAAAATATGCATCAATTTAATAAAAACCTAAAAATATATTCGGATGTTACTAGTATTGAAAATACTCATTTAATTAATTATTCTGGAATTATTACTACAGAAAATATTACTCCAATTAATATATTATCTGATGAAACATATAATTCATATAATATAATAAATATAAATATCAACTCAGAACATTATAAATCAATAAGAAATTTTGATATACATAATGAAAATTATCATCTAGATAATAAAATATATAACAATACTGCCATATTTATAAACTCTATATGTATGAAGGAATTTATTAAAATATATGATAAACTACCTGATTTAGATAAATTATATAATATGAATATATTTAAATTAGCAATAGAACGTCTTGGAATAAAAAAAATAAACAAAAATAATTTTGATGCTGTTAATAAAATTATTACTACTTATATAGAAATTTATAATAGTAATGAAATAAAAAATACGATAAATGAAAATACATATAATCAACTAAAACATGAAATTAATCTTATTCAATATAATCATAATATAGTAATAATAAAATATTTTTTAATGATTCAGATAAATAATTTTATTAATAACGAATATATGGTATTTTCAGCTAATAATAGATCTTCTGGTGTTAATTATAATTTATATTCATTTAATAAAGATTATTCAATACATGGATATAGTGTTAGTAATCAAAGTGATAAAATATATATATTAAATAATATTTTATTAAATTCAAGTCATTTTGAAAAAAATGATGATAATCTTAAAGAAGCTTTTGTGGTTTTAATTTATATTCATATATTAAATAAAAAAGGATCAAATAATCAATCTATTGATCAATCTATTGATCAATTTATAAATGAAACAATTTTACCAAATAATCAATCTATTGATCAATCTATTTATCAATTTATAAATGAAACAATTTTACCAAATAATTATAAAGAACATTTTTTAAGTACTGCGTGGCCAAATATTATTAATTTATCTTATCATTATCATAATAATGAAATAATATCAAAAGAAGAAATTATAAATAATAATTTTGATATGAATCTTGGATATATATTACATAAAATTGATATGTATAATAAAAATGTTTTGGGTAATAAAAAAATATTATGTCACGGATTAAATTGTCGTAATTATACTCCAATTAAAAGTAATCGTAATATAAATGAATTACAAAGATTGATTAATCAACCACTTTTACCAAATAATAACGGTGCTTTAAGACGTTCAAATAGTGTTACTGTACATAGATTAATAAGACAACGTTCTGAATCAAATGAATATAAAGATCTTTTTGAAAATATTATTGAAAAATGTATTGAAATAATATCAAATAATATAAATTATATAAATCAAACAAATGAACATAATAATGCTAATTTAAATAAAATAAAAAATATTCATCGAAAATTAATGATTATATATAGCACATATACAGAAAAACATTTTTTAACAGTTAATGAAGTTAAATTTTTAATTCATATTTTACGAAGAAATTAATTATAAATAATTATAAATTATAAATTATATATTTATAAAATAGTACTTTATTTTATAAAATGGCATCTTTTACAAATAATAGTGTTTCGGCTGGTGCTGGAGGAGCTGGTGCTGGAGGAGCTGCTAATGAAGAATTAGAAGAAAATAAAACAAATATATTAATATTAGGACATGGAGCTATTGATTCAAATAAATTTATTATTATTCCGGAACATATTGATTTAACTTTTTATACAAACAAAGGAGAATCATTCATAACAAAGTTTAATAAATTTATAATATCAAAAAAAGGAGATAAAAACCACTATATTAAAGAAAAAACATTATTAAATGATATGAATATTAGTTTAAATAATATTTTCCAATATGATAATAAAATAAATACTTATTCAGATGTTATAAATATTGAAAATACTCATATAATTGGTTTTTCTGGAATTATTAGTACAAAAAAAATTACTCCAATTAATATGTTACCAAATGAAATATATAATTCATATAATATACATAAAATTAAAATAATACACGATATGATTAGTATTGAAGAATTAAAAACAATTATTAAGTTTGATCCTAAATATATTCAAGATACATATATAGAAGAATTAAAAAGTATACTTAATCGCTTAGTAAAAATATCGAAATTATATGATGTAAATATATTAGAATTAGCAAGAAAATATAATATAAAAACAAATATAACTCAATATATATCATTAAATCAAAATAATAAATTCGAATTAAACTCAAATAATTTAAAAAAATTAAATAATTATAAAGAAATAGATACTCTTGTAAAAGAATTAATTATTCTTTTTAATAAAAACGAAATTAAAAATCAAAACATATATAAAACAATTAAATATAATATTGATATTATTTTTAATAATTATAATTTTGCTAAAAAAAAATTTTTATTATTTATAAATATATTACAATTTATTTATTCTGATTTTTATAAGCCATCTAAATATTCTTTTATATTTAAACATTTTATGGAAGAACTACCAGATTCATTATATATATTTGATAAAGAAAATATAGTATTAGGGTATAATAATAATAATTACATAAATATACTAAATAATATTTTATTTGATTCTAATCTTAATTTACCTGGTATAGAGTTTGCTTATACACTTTTAATTTCTATTTATAATTCGCTACTTATAAAAGATAAAAATTACCCTTTAGGAAGTGAACAAAATAAATCTATTTGCCAATTTATAAATGAAGAGATTTTACCGAATCATTATAAAGAACATTTTTTAAATAATGCTTGGCCAAATATTCGTAATCTATCTTATCATTATCATAATAATGAAATAATATCAAAAGAAGAAATTATAAAAAAAAATTATAATTTAAATCTTGGATATATATTACATAAAATTGATATGTATAATAAAAATGTTTTGGGTAATAAAAAAATATTATGTCATGGATTAAATTGTCGTAATTATACTCCAATTAAAAGTAATCGAAATATTACTCAATTACAAAAAGAAATAAATAAATCTATTTCAAATATACTTAAAAAAAATGAAGTAGAAACAACTAATGCTGAACCAAGACCAAATCATTTAGAATTAGTAAAAGAAACTCTTAAAAGAGCAAATAGTCTTTCTGTACATTCTTTAATTCGATTACCTTCAGCTTCTGAAGAATATAAAAGTATTTTTGAAAATATTATTGAAAAATGTAAAGCTATTTTATATAAAAAAATACAAAATGTAAATAATTTACAAAATAAAGCAACTGAAAATAATATGATATTTAAATCTTTTTTAAATAAAGATATTCAAAAAATTACAAATATAGAAGAAAATTATAATCATCAACATTTTTTAACAAAAGAAGATATTAAATTTTTAATTCATATTTTAGGAAGAAGTGAATAATAAAATAATAAAATAATAAAATAATAAAATAATAAAATAATTTATAAATTATAATTTTGTTAACAAATAATTATTTTTTAACAAATTGTTTATTTAATAAAAATATTTATATCATTATATTTATTTTTTCATAGTAGCTAATTTAGCAAAAACAAAAAGTGAAATAATAATAGCAAATAACATAAAGAATAAAGTAATTGAAGCAAGGAAAGCTTGTAAATATAAATAATATCTTGGCCATTTTAATGCGCATTCACAATCATTTGGCATATTTTTATGTAAACGTAATACATGAATGACTAAATATACATAAATTATAATAATAAGAATACCATATATAATTGAACCATAATACATTAAAGCTTTATTATTTATTTGATATCCTACATATAAGTTAATTAAACCAATTACATTAATAGCAATAAAGAAAAGTTCAATATAACGAAGTTTTTGTAAATCAGCAACAGTTATTTTTTCTGTACCATTTACACAAGCACAACTTTCTAATTTTGTTAAATAATGATAAGTAGAAGCTAATAAACCTAAAACAATAAGTGAAAAGATAGTCATATACATTTTGTTAGGAATAGCGTTTGTTGTTGGTTTTAATAATTTAGATGATGATTTAGATGATGATTTTGCCATTTTCTATACTATACGTTTAGAAAATATTATTTTTATAAAAGATGTATTTTATATTATTTTTATATTTTTAACTAAACATTTTCTTCTAAAATCTTTTCAATTTGAACTTTAATAAGTTGTATAAACTTATTAATTTTTGTTATTTTATCATCATAATTAGGTGTTCCAAATTCCGTTTTTTCAACTTTATCTTTAATTTCATATAATTTAACTAATTTACTATAAATAAAATCTAATTGTTTTGATTTTGATGGATCTAGTTTTTTATAATTACGTGCTAATACCATTTTAATTACATTTTTACTTTTATTTGTTGAGCCACTATTTTCTTTATTAAATGTTAGTTCATTACTATTTTCATTTTCATTTGTTTCATTTTTTGTATTTTCAATTACATCTTCTAACATTTTAATTAAAACTTTATATACATTATATTTTTTTAAATAAAGAATATAAATCAAATATATTAAATTTAATTGGAAAATTCGCAAATCCTTTACAAAATAATTAAAATGTGTTTCATCATATACATAATATGATTTATAGATTGTTATTTTATCACGTAATGCGTTTAATATTTGTACTCTATCTTCTTCACGTGTTTTTTCTAAATATCCTTTTTTAGGTCCTGTTTTATCACCAAATAAATCATTTTCTATTGAAAAATACGCATCTGGATTTTGTTCCGCAAATATAATTGGAACTTTCTTTTTAAAATCACAACTTTGGATTTTACTACTTTCATCTATTGGACTACAATATGTTGATGAAACTCCAAATAATAAATCATTATAATAATTTTTAATTTCATCTTTTAAACCTTGATTTTCTAAAAATATGCTATAAAGTGTATCATCTTTTTTATTTTTATTTTGTTCATTATAAACATTATAAACTTTCGTTTCTTTTAATATTTTATTATAAATATTAATAAATTTATTTCGATCTTCATATTTACTACTTTTTTTATCTTGCTTACCTTTTTTCTTTTTCTCTTTTTCTTTTATAAATTTTTCATATGATTTTTTATGTTTTTCAAAATAATTATTTGGATCACCACCATAACGTCTTTTTTTATCTTTTCTATCTTTTCTATCTTTATCTTTTTTACCACGATCTTTTCCTTTATGTTTTCCTTTTTTACCTTTTTCACCTTTTGTACCCTTTTCACTAGTATATTTTAAAATAGATAATTCATTTAATAATTTTCGCACTAATTTTATATTAAATAATGGTGTAAATGTACTTTCACTTTTTTTAAATAATTGTTCAATAATAACAAATAAAAATATCCAATATTTTAATAATATATGCCAATCATTATAATCTTTACCATGTATTTTTGTAAATATATTTTTATAAAAGATTGAAGTATTTGATGATACATTTTCAAACATATGTGCTAATAAATAACGACCAAAAATTTCGCCTAATTCATATGGATTTAATAATTTGGTAACTAATACATTTTTATTTTTAAATGAAAAATCTAAACTTTTATTTGTTAATAAAATACGTTCCGAACGTTTTAAATCAACAAAAAATTGTGTAATTTTTTTCATATGATCAATACATTCCTTTTTCTTTGTTTCTAAACTTTCTTTATAAGGTTTAAATGTTTTAATAATCGAACGAATTACCAATTCATCAACATCTTTTTCACGTTTAAATATATTTTGAATATATTTATGTAAAAATGGTTCAGGATTATCTAAAAGTGTTATTTTTTCACTTTTACTCATAGTATATAACATTGATTTTTGATCTTTTAACATACTTTCTGGTAATACATCTTCAAACATAAATATTAATATTTTTTCTAAATCATTTTTATTATGATCATCATTTAAATAAGAAATATATGATTTCCAATTTTTTATTGACTCTTTTTCTATATATGTTTTTAATCGGTCCATTTAAAATATATTATAAATATTACAAATATATAAATATATTACTATATTTTATTAACAAAATAATTTTGTTAATAAATTTTAACTAAAGATAATCATTTTACTTTTACTTTTTTTTACTTTTATTTTTACTTTTATTTTTATTTATTTTTACTTTTATTTTTACTTTTATTTTTATTTTTATTTTTATTTTCTTAATTTACCTTCAATTTTGTCAAAAACACGTTTCATTCGACTTAATAAATATTTTTTAACATTTTTATCTATATTTTCATTTTCATTAATTAATTCATAAATAATAATAGAGTAATTATAATAATAATTAGATAATAAAACTACTTCTTCTTTTTCTTTAATATCCTTTACTTTTTCTTTATTATATTTTTTATCTTTTGAACTTTTAATTATATTAAATGCTTTTACCATATGTTTATAAACATTTATAATAATTTCATTTTTACTTTTATTACTACTATTATTTTTTAAACTTTCTACTTTTTTCACGTGTTCAAATAATTCAATTGGTAAATAGTTCATTAATACTTTACTTAATAAATTACATATAAATATTGAAAATGTAAATTGCGAATTTAATACATATATATAGTATTTTAAAAATCCTAATAAATCTTTCATTTTACCATCATTTGGTACATAATATCCTATATATAATAATTCGCGTGGATTATAAATATCTCCACTTCTTTTTTTACCAACAATAAAATTATTAATTGCTAATAAAGAATCACGATTTATATCTAATTTAATTTCACTACTTTTAAAATGTTTAAAAGGATATTTTTTTATTAATGTTTCATCATCAATTGCTAATTTACTTCCACAAACAACATATCCATTATCATCTAACTTAATACCATATGCTTTTGTTAATTTAGATGGAATAAAGAAATCATAAAAATTATTTAATAATATTTTTTTAAACATTTTTAATGATTCCATACATTTATCAATATATGCTAATCCTAAATCAATATTATCATTACTATATCTTTGATCCTCATTTAATTCATATAAAATACCATTTATTTTTAAAAAATAAGCATTGTATACGTCATAAAATAATGATATGATAAAATATACATATAATCCTAATATTTCTTTCACATTTGACTTATTTATATTTTTAGGATTTGTTTCAATATATTCTAATACTTGACTTACTAATTCTAAATTCTTTTGAAGCACTTCTTTTGATGATGATAACGTAATATACTTTTCATATTCAAATTTATATTTTGAATCACTACTTTCACTATTACTATCCTTTCGTTCATAAGGTATGATATAATTTTTTTTTATTTTATTTTTATCCTTCATTATACTATCATAACTAATATCAATATTTCCCAATATACTACTTAAAACTTTCTTTTTATAATCAATATTTTCACTATCTTTTTTAATAATTAATGAAGAAATATCATCTTTGATATTTTGTACATGAAGTGGTATAAAAGAAGATATATCATTTGATCCATTACATATATTTAATATCATATGTGATAAAGAAGCTGGTAAATTATTTGATAAATATACATTTCCAATGGTTGGAGCTAATATATTAATATTATTATAATAAGAAATATTTGAAATTAAATAATGTATAGAATCTTCTTTTTTTTTATCATCAAAATATTCAGCTTTTAACATTTTACTCAAAATTTTAATTTGATTTGATTCAATATTTAAAGAAAAATCATCGTTATTAAATATATTATTAATAATTTCTTTATTTATGTTATTTTCTTTTAGTATGGATGGAAATTTTAAATTATTTTTAATTAGATTCATATTTTTAAGAAAATCGTTACATTTTTTTCTTTGATTGACAACATTAAATTTAATCTTAATTAAATATTTAATAAAATTATCAAAATTAATATTTACATTATCTAAACTTTTTCTAAATTCTTCATCTAGTAAATCAATATTATTATCTTCTGTCATATAAAATAAAACATTTTTTTTATATTTTTTTAAGTAACTTTTTATTTCATTATCATATTTTGATAATAAGGATGTAGAAGTATCATTTAATTTTCTTTTAATAATATTTTCATTTACTAATTTTTTAACTTTAAATTTTTTATTTAATTTATTTTCCATATTTATTATTATAAATAGATATATCTATTTATAATTTATATATTATTTTTTCTAAATCATTTATAATTTATAATCCTGATACTAAATTATTCATTGAAATACCATCTAATCCTAAATGAGGTGGTACTGGATATGTTGTTGAATCTGTTGATAAACCATTTTGTAAAGTAAATGATGATAAAATAATATAAAATAATATAACTAAAATAAGTAAACAAATAATAGACATTATTATATTTTTAAATCCAATTGTTGTGTAAACAATGAGTAAAGAGAGAATAAACGATATTAAATATGTAGGAATTTTACCAATAAATGGGTTTCTAGGAATTTCAATTGAAAAATTTTCTTTCATTTTTTATATTCTATATTATAATTAAATATATTTTTTTGGTTCATTTAAATAAAATATATCTTATATTTTTGTTTTTATTTTGTTTTTATTTTATTTTTATTTTTGTTTTTATTTTGTTTTATGTTAATTTTATTTAATAAAAATGTAAATAATATTTAGTTTACTATCTTTAAATTTTAATTTTTAAATTAAATCATGTCTAATGAATATTCTCTTTATTATAGAAATATAAATTCTCAATGTTTACCAGTTTTATGCCATACTGAAGCTCCTCTTGTTACCGGTTATACCGGTTATACTGGCCCACAAGGCCCAATTGGTCCAACAGGTCCTCAAGGTTTCCCTGGTACAGCTACAGAAACCGGTTCTACAGGTTATACAGGTTTTACAGGTTATACCGGATTTACTGGAGATACTGGTGATACTGGTTATACCGGTGATACCGGTTATACTGGATTTACTGGTTATACTGGTTATACCGGATTTACTGGATATACCGGATACACTGGGTTTACTGGTTATACTGGTTACACTGGATTTACTGGATTTACTGGATATACTGGATTTACAGGATTTACTGGATTTACCGGATTTACTGGTTATACTGGTTATACTGGATATACTGGACAAACTGGTTATACTGGATATACTGGAAGACAAGGTGTACAAGGCTCAAAAGGTGATACTGGTTATACCGGATTCACTGGACCTCAAGGTTTACCTGGTGATTATACTGGTAGTACTGGTTACACTGGTTATACTGGTTATACCGGTTATACTGGTATTCCTGGTAGTGCTATGAATACTGGTGCTACTGGTTATACTGGATTTACAGGGTTTACAGGATTTACTGGATATACTGGATTTACTGGATTTACTGGATTTACTGGATTTACTGGATTTACTGGATATACTGGATTTACAGGGTATACTGGTTATACAGGATTTACTGGATATACTGGTCCTTCAGGTTTTGCTACAAATACTGGTTCTACAGGTTATACTGGTTTTACTGGATTTACTGGATATACAGGTTATCGCGGTTATACCGGTGGAACAGGTTATACAGGATATACTGGCGCACGTGGTGCTACTGGTTACACCGGTTTTACTGGTTATACCGGACCTGCTGGTTTAGCAACAAATACTGGAGCAACTGGTTATACTGGTTATACTGGGTATACTGGTGCTACAGGATATACTGGTTACACTGGTACTACTGGTTATACTGGTTATACTGGATTTACTGGTATTCCAGGTAGTGCTGTAAATACTGGTGCTACTGGTTACACAGGTTATACTGGGTATACTGGATATACTGGATTTACCGGATTTACTGGTTATACCGGATTTACAGGATTTACTGGATATACTGGTTATACAGGTTTTACAGGTACTACTGGTTATACTGGTTATACTGGTCCTTTTGGCTTTACTGGATATACTGGTTTTACCGGTTATACTGGTCATATTGGTCATACCGGTTATACAGGATATACTGGTCCTCAAGGGAGTGCCGCATCAACTGGCGCAACAGGATATACTGGTTATACTGGACTTATGGGTTTTGGTGCTACTGGTTATACTGGTTACACTGGATTTACTGGATTTACTGGTGATACTGGTCCTCAAGGAATTATTGGTGATACAGGTGCTACAGGAGATACCGGTTCACAAGGGCTTATTGGTGATACTGGTACTACCGGTTATACTGGTTATACTGGTTATACTGGACATATTGGTCATACTGGTGTAACAGGTTATACAGGTTATACTGGTTATACTGGTCTTAAAGGAGATACTGGTGTAACTGGTTATACAGGTTATACTGGTCCATTTGGATACACTGGTTATACTGGTGACACTGGAAGTACTGGTGTAACTGGTTATACAGGTTATACTGGATATACTGGACCAATCGGAAATA
>JACCDZ011635416.1_pt1 | contig 21690 bp, 22 predicted proteins | sample 7449551 | NCBI WGS metagenome assembly JACCDZ01 (sample SAMN15323452, study PRJNA562643) | freshwater metagenome | isolation source: river surface water | place: USA:Blue River Watershed | collected 2017-08-18
TGATTAAAGTTGAATATTCTAAAGAAACAGGTGAGATTAGTGTTTGGAATAATGGTTCAGGTGTTCCAGTTGTTGTTCATAAAGAACATAATATGTATGTTCCAGAATTGATTTTTGGTCATTTGTTAGCAGGTAGTAATTATGATGATTCACAACAACGTATTGGTGCAGGTGTAAATGGTCTTGGTGTAAAATTGTGTAATATTTTTTCAAAACGTTTTGTTATAGAAACTTTGGATTCAAATGCAGGATTGAAATTCATTCAAGAATATTCTGAAAATATGACACAAAAGGGTAAACCAAAGGTTACGAAAAATTCTGGTAAAAGTTATACAAAAATTACCTTTCTTCCAGATTATTCTCGTTTTGGTATGAAGGGTTTGGAAGATGACACGGCTGTTTTGATTAACAAAAGAGTATATGATTGTATTGCTTGTACAGATAAATCTGTTTCTGTTTTTTTGAATGGTGAAAAATTGCGAGGAAAAGGTTTGCTTGATTATAGTAATTATTTTTTTGAACAAGAACGAGTTAAATCGTATTATGATAGTTTTTCACAAAGAGTTGGTAAAAATGAAATGATTTGGGAGTATATAATTGTTCCTAGTGATCATTTTGAACAAGTTTCTTTTGTTAATGGTAATTCTACTTATGCAGGTGGTAAGCACGTTGATCATATTGTATATCAAATTACTTCTAAATTAAAAACTTTACTTGAAACAAAAAAGAAATTAAAAGATGTTAAGCCAGCTATCATAAAAGAAAAAATATTTTTATTTTTAAGGGCAACTATAGTGAATCCACAATTTAGTAGTCAGACAAAAGAACAATTGACAACACAAGTAAAAGATTTTGGATGTAAGGTAGAGATTTCTGAAAAATTCATTGAAAAATTATGGAAAAGTCCTATTGTAGAAGATATTGTAGAGTTTTGTAAAATGAAAGAAACAATGGATCTTGCTAAATCGACTGATGGTAAAAAGAAAAACAAAATATATGTTCCTAAGTTGGAAGATGCATTGTGGGCAGGTACAGCAAAATCTGAACAATGTACATTGATTCTTACAGAAGGTTTATCAGCAATGACTTTTGCATTATGGGGTAGGAGTATTGTTGGTCCAGAACGTTTTGGTGTATTTCCTTTAAAGGGTAAATTGTTGAATGTTAGAGATGCAAGTGTATCACAGTTAATGAATAATGAAGAAATTAATAATCTTAAACAAATCATTGGATTAAAACAAGGAAAAGAATACAAAGATACAAAAGATTTAAGATATGGTAAAGTTATGTGTCTTACAGATGCGGATACAGATGGAAGTCATATTAAAGGTTTGTTAGTAAATTTTTTTCACGCTAATTGGCCTTCTTTGATAAAGATGAATTTTATTCAAACTTTAAGAACACCGATTGTAAAAGCAATTCGTGGTCAAAAAGTAATTGAATTTTATACTGAACAAGATTATAAACATTGGCAATCAACAACAAATACAAATGGATATCAAATTAGATATTTTAAGGGTTTAGGTACTTCAAAGAAAGAAGATGCACAAGAAACATTTAGAAGAATTGATAGGTTACGTGTTGATTACTTTTATAAAAATGAAAAATGTGATGATGCCATTCTTTTAGCATTTGAAAAAGATAAAAACATCAAAACAAAAACACAGGATAAAACTATGGAAGATACAGAATCTAATGAAAATATAGAACCAGTAAAATGTTCAGATCGTCGTAAACGTTGGTTATCAAATTATGACAAAAATAGTTATATTAATGTAAAAGAAAACAAGGTGAGTTATCAAGATCTTATTCACAAAGAACTTGTACACTTTTCTATATATGACAATTTACGTTCTATTCCAAGTTTGTGTGATGGTTTAAAACCGAGTCAAAGAAAAATTTTATATTACATGTTAAAAAACAATATTAAAAAATCTATCAAGGTTGCACAATTATCTGGGTATGTATCAGCTGAAACTGGGTATCATCACGGTGAAGCGAGTTTACAGGGAGCTATTGTAAGTATGGCTCAAAACTTTGTTGGTACAAATAATATTAATTTACTTTATCCAGATGGAAATCACGGATGTTTACATCCAGATACAGAAATTATGATGTGGAATGGTTGTAAAAAATTTGCAAAAGATATTAAAATTGGAGATGAATTAGTAGGAGATGATGGTTATAAAAGAACAGTTTTAAAAACAACTTCGGGACAAGATGATATGTATGAAATTAACATTGATGGTGAGGTATTTATTGTTAATAGTCAACATAAATTAACACTTAAATATTCAGGTCATTTAAATATTTTTTGGAGAGAAAGTGACATGTCTTGGCGTGTAACATATTTTGATCCTTTTAAAATGAAAGGTGTAAGTAAACATATTAGTACAAACTTGTCATCTGATAAAAAAGAAACATATAACAAATCTTCTTTAACTAAAGAACAAGCATATAATGAAATGGTCGAGTTTGTTCAAACGTTAAATATTGATAAATCTGGTATATTTGATATAAAAGTTTGTGATTATTTAAAATTAAATAATACAGATAAACATCATTTTAAATCATTGAAAAATAACAAATGTATTCAATGGAATAATAACAAAAATCTACCTATAGACCCATATATATTTGGTAGTTGGTTAGGAGATGGTAATAGTGATGGTTCTGGTATAACATCTATCGACACTGAAATTATTAAAAAATGGGTAATTGAAATGGATAAAATTGGTTGTGAAATTGTACATGATAAAGTTAAAGAAAATCATGATAACTATCATTATAGTATACGTACATCTGGTAATGGAACAAGAGATTGTGTAGGATCTGGTTTAACTTGTGAAGGGTGTACGTATAAGAAATCAGAAATATGTAGTTGGACTAGCGATATAAAAAAACCAATTTTGAAAAAATTAAAATCACAAACATCTGGTAAAAATAATTGGAAAAAACTATTGATTAAACATGATTTGTTTAATAACAAAAATATACCATTTGATTATATTTACACATCTAAAGAAAATAGATTACAATTACTTGCTGGTTTTATAGATACAGATGGGTATGTCAAATATCAAAATAAGGTTCCACAAATTTTAATAGGACAATCTAAAAGATTAAGACAAAACTTGATTTACGAATTGAAATTTCTTTGCGAAACACTTGGGTATAATTGTAAGATATATCACGAACAAAAAAATAGACAAACAAAAGAGAAACTAGATGCTTCACTTATTGTACTTTCTATAACTGGAGACAATTTACAAGAAATACCTTGTCTTTTAACCAGAAAAAAAATACAACCATATGTGTCAAAAAGAAATGCCTATGCTAGTAGTTTTACTGTCAAATCATTAGGTATTGGAAAATATTGTGGATGGGAAATTGATGGTAATAATCGTTTCTTACTTGGAAATTTTATTATAACTCACAATAGTAGACTTTTAGGAGGAAAAGATGCAGCAAGTCCGAGATATATTTTTACAAGACTTTCTGATATTACATCAAGTATTTTTGATACAAAAGATTCTTCTTTATTAACATATTTAAATGATGATGGTATGGAGATTGAACCAGAATGGTTTATTCCTGTTTTGCCTATGGTATTGATAAATGGTTGTGAAGGTATTGGTACTGGATATTCTACATATATTCCTCCATATAATCCAAAAGATATTATTTCAAATATTATTAGAATTATGGAAGGAAAAAATCCCTTGAAAATGATGCCTTATTTCAAGAATTTTCACGGAGATTTAAAAGAAATGGAACCAAATTGTTATACAACTTTTGGTCGTTGGGAAAAATTATCAGATACTCAAATTAAAATTACAGAATTACCAGTTGGAACTTGGGTAACAACATATAAAGAATTTTTAGAATCAATGATTGAAGGAAATACTACAGCTTCAAAAGCAAATTCTAGTAAGACTACACAGAAAAAAACAACAAAACGTCAATTACAATTAAAAGATGTTAAAAACAAAACAAGAGATGAAAATGATGATATTTGTTTTATTGTTGAATTTTGTCGAGCATCTGATTTAGATGATTTAATTAAAAATGGTACTTTGGAAAAAACATTAAAACTTACACGTAGTTTTACAACAAATAACATGTATTTGTTTAGTGATAATTTGATTTTGACAAAGTATAAAGATACAAATGATATCTTGATGGATTTTTATGATATTAGAATTGAATATTATGAATCGAGAAGACAGTATTTGATAAAAACATTGAAAAATGATTTATTAGTATTGAATTCCAAAATTAGATTTATAAATGAATATATATCTGGTGTTTTGGATATTAATAGAAAAAACAAGGATTATATTGTTAATCTTTTGGAAGAAAGAGATTATCCAAAATTAAAAGTAGAAACTAAAGGAGAAGACAATCAAAATCAAAAAACATATGATTATTTAGTACGAATGCCAATTATTTCTTTATCAGAAGAAAAAATAATGGAACTTGAAAATCAACGTGATATTAGACAAAATGAATTGAGTACTTTGCAATCAAAAACTGATAAGGATCTTTGGAAACAAGATCTAGATAATATTTTAAAATTATTGTAAAATATTAATAAATATAATTTAAATATAATTTAAATATTAAAATATTATAAAAATATAAACTATAATGATTTATGAATTTATATTAGTTGTTTTTGGGATATATATGGGACAAGAATATAATAATATACCATCTATAAGTTATTTAATGAATAATTCTTTAAAATATATGAAAGAAACAAATACAGAAAATGAAATGAATAAAAATATTTTTAATTATTTATATAATGTATTTAAACGTTAGCGTTTACACTTAAACATTACCATTATGCTTAAATATTTTTTTATATGTTAATATATATGAACAAGTATATATTGATTTTTATAATTACCATAATACTTTTATTAAATTATAAAACCCATCATCAAGGTAAGGCTTTTTATGAAAAACGTTTATCTGATAATAAAAAAAATGTAAAAGTATATATCTAGAAGAATATTACCTGATTTAAGAGAATCGTTTATGGCTAATTTTTTGCTAGATTTTATATTAGTATTATTAGTTATTTTATTAGTACAAAGTAATGGTTTTATTGAATTTTTACAATATATACCTATAAAAGGGCTATAACAACTTATGTAACTATTTTACCAAAGGATAGTAAATGTGATGATTCGTCTTATTCTATTATGGAAATGATAAGGGGTCATTGTTATGATAAAATTTTTAGTGGTCATCTTGCATTTACATTTCTTGCATTATTAATTCTATATAACAAAGGTTTTATAACAAATCAATTGATACTTTTATCTATTTTGTTATTACATACATTCTTAATTTTAGCTACAAGATCACATTATACAATAGATTTAATTGTAACTATTTTTGTGGTTATTACTGTTTATAAATTAGAAATAAAAATTCCATTAGAAAAAAAATGAATTTAAAGAAAATTTTTCATTTATTATAATGAATAAAATAATCGCTAATTCTACAAAAAATACATTATACAATTCTGGTTTAATTAAAAATAAAAATACATCATCTGTTATAAATACATCATCTGTTATAAATACATCATCTGTTATAAATACATCATCTGTTATAAATACATCATCTGTTATAAATAAATCATCTGTGATAAATAAATCATCTGTTATAAAAACAAAACCGACAGTTTACATAGTTGATTTTTTAAATATTTTTTCTGATTTTAGAGAAATAAAATATAAAAAGCATAATATAGATTTTCATACGGTAAAACATAGTAACAAATATCAAGATACATATGATTTTTTCAAATTATTTTTTACAAAATATATTGATTACGTGAATATTGATAGAAATAGTATGTTTTATTTTGTGATGAAAAAGTTGAATGATTATGAAGTTGTGTTAGATAACATAATGAAGGAACATTATAGATTTAAAATGAAATTTATTATTATAGAGGACAAGTATGATAATCAAATATTAGATAAAAACAAAGATGATTTTTTATGTCAATATTTTTTTTACATATTACAAAAAAATAACAAGTGTATTTTGATATCGAATGATAAATATCGTGATAAGAAAAATTATATTAAATTATTTAATTTTGATATTTTTATTAGAGTAGTAAATTATAATAGAAAAACACATAATTTAGAAAAATCTACTTTGAAAATTCATTTGACAGACAATATAAGTGATAATATTTTATTACAAAAATATACAAGATGTACTATACCAAAAAGAGATTTAAATTTAATTTTATAATAGATTTAAAAATCTTGTAAAACAAAAATTTTAGAAAGGTAATCGTAAAAATAACGTTTAGCGAATATTTTAAATAATTTAGGTTTTTCAGAACGTTTTTGTTCTATATAGTCTGTGAAATATTTTGATTTTAAAATCTGATATAACATAAACATACAATTTTTAGTTGCATACATTATATCATACAATTTATTAACGTAAATTGTATTATCTTTAATTGGATACATTATTTGCAATGTATTTGTATTTGAAAAATATTTTGGATTGAATTGTATTATAATATCTAATTTATCTGATATATTTTTATCATTATTTGAAAAAATACCATCTAATACTGTAATAATATGATCATAAAATATAGTTGATTGTTTTATAATTTGTTTTGATTCTATAATTTTAACAGAATCTGGATAAGGTACATATATAATTTTAGTGTCATTTTCATTTGTGTCAGAAGATGTTTGTAATATAATATTCATTTTGTATTGGTTTACAAATATATTTACATTTTTTTTATATTGTTGTTCAATGTTATTTAAAAAGTACAAGCCTATATTGGGTAAATTTATATTAAGGTTCTTATGGATATAATGTATATTATTGTCAATGTCTTTAGAATGATAATATGAGAATATTTTACTATTTGTTTGTATATCTTTTTGTATTATGATTTCAGATATAATGTGATTATATGATAAAATGTTATCTAATATATTGGATATATTTGTGATATTTAAATTTACTATAAGTTTTTCAACATTTTGAATATTATAATCTGTTATAATTTTTATAAGATTTGTTGGATAAACATTGTATTTTTTAATATCAAATAAATTATTCCCTTTAATTTTTAAATCATCATCTTTTTCAATAATCCAATAATACTTTTTTTGTTTATGATAAAAAAGTGGTATTTCACTTGTACATTTAAAACTACATAATATTTTTGAAATCAATATAATATTTTTATTTCTTTTAGTAATATCTTTTATAATATCTATGTAATATGGTCTTGGTTCTATTAATAGAACAGGCGAATCTTGAATATTATCAAGACAATTTTCTGTATATCCATATATTATACAGCAATGTGGTATATTTATCATAAATAGTTTATATAAAATAAATTAAAAAAATTTATATTATAAACAATAATTAAAATAAATGTCAGAGAAAAATGATATATTAAATATACCTTCTATATCATCATTACATAAAGAAAAAACAATAAAGGAATCTTCAAAAAATGATATTTTTAACATTGTTTTGAATAAAATTGTACAAAAGATTGTTTATACAAATAGACATACAGAACAAACTTATGTTATTTTTGAAATTCCTCAGATTTTAATAGGATATCCACAATATGATATGAAATCTTGTATTATATTTGTAATGAACAAATTATCAGAAAATGGGTATATGGTTGATTTTATACAACCATTTTATTTATATATAGATTGGGGATCTAATTCAAATAAAGATTATAATATAAAATCAAGAATATCAACAAAACACAAAGATAAATTATATAATCATACTAAAGAATTATTATCAAGATTTCCAGAAATAGAATTTGTATACGAAGATCAGGTAAAAAAAAAGATAAAAAAAAATAAAAAAAATAAAAAATAATGTACGTATCATGAACAATGGCTTATATAAAAATTTATTATTAAAATTATCAAAAAATGAATATGATAATATGAAAATGAAACAAAATAAAAATAGTTTGTCTAATATAGAACAAGAAAAAAGAGAATATAATAGAGAAAATGAACATTTTATGAATTATATTATAATAAAGAAAATAGATGAAATATTATTAGATAAAATTTTTAGATTTATTAAAAATAATAGTTATAAAAATGTTAAAAAAGAATATTCAAAAGAAATTATACAATATCTTATAAAATATCACACGTGTATTTTATTTTATGAAAATAATGAAAATAATAATGAAAATGATAAAAATACTGATATAGATATTAAAAATATATTAGGCATAGTGTTTTTTAAAATTACCGATAAACTTTCAATAAAAGAAAATAATATAAATACAAAGTGTTTATATATAAATTGGATGTTTTTATGTAATAAATTATATGGTAAAAAAAGTGTAACAATGATTTTGGAAATAATAAAACAAAATTGTATTTATGAAGATATAAAATATATAATTTACAAAACAGATAGAAATATAAACAAGAAATTATTTTATAAAAAATATTCTTATTATAGACCAATTAATGTTAATAAATTATTAGAACAAGATATGATACAGAATGATAATGACGAAAATGTTTTGAAAAAGGTATATAATACATTTAGTTATCCCATTGAATTTTTGAAAAATTATAATGTAGAAATGGTATCTTCTTCCTGTAATTATAATGTAAAAGACTTGTCTTGTTTTATAAATGATGAATTGTATAGAGAATATGAAATATTTGAAAAGTTTGACGAAAAAGAGTTGTGTGAATTATTAGATAATGATATATTTTATAAGTTTGTTATAAAAGATATAGAAACAGACGAAATAGAATGTTTTATGTGTTTATACAAGGTATTAGATACTTATTTTGATCAAGAAAAATTAATAAATGGTATAGTTTGTTGTATATTTGTAAAAAATACGATAAAAAACAAGTCATATGTATTAGAAATGATATCTGAATATTGTTATAAAAACTCTATTTTTGATATGGTTACAATTCCACATTTTCTTGAAGTAAAAGTACACGAATACAAAAATTTTAAATTAATGCGTTTAAAAATTCATAATTTATATTATATAGAAAAAATAAACGGAACGGATATAAACGGAACGGATATAAACGGAACGGATATAAACGGAACGGATATAAACGGAACGGATATAAATGGAACGGATATAAAAGATAAAATATACAAGAATTGTTTTTTAAAATTTTGATAATTAAAATTGGTAAATTAATTTTAGTTATTTTCCTAATATATTACAATGGATAGAGATTTTTTAATCATAGATAATCATATAGGTAAAAATGGTGATATAACTGAGTTTAAAGAAAGTGATGGTAAAATTTTAGTTAAACAATTTACTGGATTAAATACAGATAATTTTATAATAAAAAAATTTAACGGTAAACGTTTTGAGTTTTCTTTTTTTAAATTAAATGGTATATATTATATTAATATAAATGGTTGTCATATTATAGATTACAAACATTTTATAAATATACATCATATTACACAAATAGACGATAATGTCAAAATAAAAAATCCTTATATAGGAGAGTTAATTTTGTATAATTGTGATGTTGATATAGTACACAAAGGTCTTACTGTTATGTCTGAATGGATGAAATCAAAACAAAATGCTTGGAGTGATATTATGTATTATATGTTTCATTAAATTTAATATTATAGAGATTATATTAAAAATAATGATATACAAGTACAGCTAAAATTATTATGATGAATTGAAATGTAAAAAGTGTTTTTTTATAACCCTCATCGTCTAAACCCACACCATATACTCTTGGTTTACCATTTGGTTTAAATAGTATATTTGGTTTTACTATATAAATCAGTATAATAGATATTAATAGATAAGGTATTTGTCGTGTGAATCTTTCAGATATATTCAACATTCTACTTAATATGTACATAGAAATTAATTTTTTTTATATGTTCTTTAAGAACTTCTTTTTCTTTTTTTAAGAATTTTTTTATGTTTATAAATAGGTTTTTCTGTTTTGTAAAACATTAATATAATAAAAAATACTAAATTATACAAGAAAAATCCACTAATTAAAACATCTGTATTTTGCGGTGTGATTTGTGTTCTATATTCCACCCAAGGAGAACTTTTATAAGTTTCTTGGTAAATATCCATAAAACCTAAATCGTCCATTTGTTTTTGTAATATATTTTCAAAAGATGTCCATTTATTTTGACAATCTGAACCACATTCTAAAGTTAATATATTTTGTTGTTGTATTGTGGTTTGAATATTTTCAATTGTTCTTTCTGCAATTTTAACAACATCTTTACCAGTAAAGTTTATAACTACTTGTGCATAAGATGTTGAACTTTCCATTTCGGAACCACATAAAGACATTTTAAATTTATTATATAAAGATTCGTCATTTCTTTTATTTATACAATACCAATTCCAATATATTTTTGGATTTATATATGATAATATATGTTTTTTAGTTTCATTAATACGGAAATCTATTAAATTTAATATATAATTTTGCAATGGTGTAAAATCGAATGCAAAGGATATATTTGAAATATATCTATCGTATATTTGTAAAACATATTCGTGTACAGTATTAGACATAACAACTGATCTTGAATAAATGATAATACGTATTCCAAACATGAAAAAATCATAAATTAAAGGCCACATAGTATAATAAAAATAACTCCAAAAATTTCCAATTAAATAATTGTTTTCTCCTATGTTAACTAAAATATTTAACAAGGGTATTAATTTTAAAAAATTTTTAATAACACTCTTTGTAGCTTCTGCTACTCTAAAATGAGTTATAGGATTTGTTCTAAAATTTATTATAATAATTCCAGAAATTACACGAAATAATACATCATACCATCCTAAATCTTTATATTTTGAAATAATCTCTAAATAATTATTATGATGTAAAAATAAACCTACATAAAGAACCCAATTAAAATAGTAAAAAATATATAATGTAATCTTACTAAATCTTGTTTGTTCAAAATATTTCTCAGGCATTTTATCAATTAAAATATCAATATCTTTTTGAATACTATCAAGTTCATTATATGCGTAATCCTTAATATCTTTAATTTTATCATCTTTATTTGTATCCAAGATTATTATTAAACGATCATTCATTATTGATAAAGACTTTGTTAATTTTTTAATAGATTTATTAATATATTCTTCTTGTTCATCGTGAATACTAACACGATCTTTTTCTCTTGTATAAGCAATAGATTCTGCCAAGATTAATATATTTTTTAAAACATTTACATATTTTGACCATAATTCTCCACATAAATGTGAATCTAATTGTTTTAATTTAATATTCCAAGTTAAAAAATTTTCTTTGATATTTTTTAATCTACTTGTGATTTCTTCTGAATCATAAATACTTGCATTTATAAAATTTATTTGAAATGACTGTAATTGATTTATCATATTTTCTGCAGTCATATTTTCTAAATCATTACCTCCTATTTGACATTTTGATTTAGAGTTATACATCTTATTATATATTAATAAAAAATATATTAATAAAAAAATAAATATATTTATTATATTATTTAGACATAATGAAGAAAAACGACATGGATTTGATTTTTCAAAGGTTTCAATGTCTTAAAAAAGAAGATATCTTTCCGTTTGTAAATGAAATGGTAGAAACATTTTATAATGAAGAATGTAATTCTTTAATTGCTAAATCTATAGAAAATGAACAAGATAAAAGTACATTTATGATGTTTATTATGATGTATTTTGGAATTCATTTAAAATTAGAAACAAAAGATGATGATACTAAAAAAACTCAAATTAAAATGTTATTAACAGAGTTGATACGTGATCCAGAAAAGCGTAGATATTGTATTGAATTATTTCAAAGTAAATTTAATAATTTATTTTTAGAATAAAGTTCTGAAAGTAATAAAAATTTATTAAAAAATAATAAATGAATTTACCTAATGAACCTGGATTAAGAAGAAGATTAATGTATGGTAATATTGTAAATAGAATAAATATAATTAATAGTTATTTATCAATAACAGGTAGACATATTAATTTTAATTCTAATTTTCAAGATGATATTGTAAATTTTGAAAAAGAAAAAAGAGGTCTTTCTTTATGTGATTTAATAAAAATTTCAAAAATATTAAAAAAAGAGAAAGATTCAAATCTTGATTATTGTTCAATTTGTTTAGATAATTTTAATGAAATGACAATACTTAGAAAATTAATATGTAATCATAGTTTTCATATAGAATGTATAGAAAAATGGTTATCAGAAAATACAAATTGTCCTATGTGTAGATATGAATTAAAATAAGAAGAATTTATAAAATTATTTTAATAATCAAATAATAAGAGTTAATATGTCAGAAGATCATTTTGAGCATTTTCAATTCGGACATCATTTAAAAAACGCTATTAAATTAAAATTGCTTGGAGAAGGAATTCACGGTATTGTTGGATTATACGAATGTAAAGATATACACGAAAACGAATGTGAAAAAAAAATATGTAATAAAAAATTTGTAGTAAAAAAAGTAAAATATAAAAAAAATTGGTTAGGAGATACAACTGATGAAAGTTTAAATCGTTTTTATAAAGAATATAATATAGGTTTAATGTTAAATCATGATAATATTAGAAAAACATTGGATATAGATGTAATAACAAAATCTATATTATTTGAAAATTATGAAGGATTAGATTTATTAGATTATGCAAATGAATATAAAAATGATGATACAAGAAATTTAGTTTTTTTGTTTTATCAAATTATAGATGCAGTTTGTTATTTACATAATGCAGAAATATGTCATTTAGATATAAAATTAGAAAATATTTTAATAAATCCTAATGATCAAAAGATTAAATTGATTGATTTTGCAGAAGCATCTATAATAAATAAAGAGGGTGATATTTTATATGGTGATAGAGGAACAACTCAATATATGGCTCCAGAAGTATTGAATTTCAATAAATATGATTCTAAAAAAGCAGATTTATGGTGTTGTGGTGTAGTATTATATAATTTATATTATAATACAATGCCTTGGGAAATGGCAAAAACATCAGATAATAGATATCTAATGCATTATAGATCAATATTTGTTGATAATAAATTAAATATGTTTTTATTTACAGATAATGAATATTATAACGAATATGATAGAAAAATTATAAAAACGTTATTAAAAATATTATTACATCCAATATCTAAAAAACGTAAAACTGCAGAATATATAAAACATATTTTTGAATTAATAACATTGAAAAAAATATGTAAATAATCAATTGAATACTATATTAAAGAATTAAAATTATTTTTTTTATATATGTATTTTAAGAATGAATCCTATACAAAATCAAGATAATTTACCATTATTCCATCAAAAACTTTTTGAAACAACTGCAAGTGATGTTCCATTGGAAACTAGAACATTACAAATGATTAGGAAACAAAGAGGTCAAAGACTAACATCTGAAACAGTTGAAAAATTAAAATCTCCAGGGTCATTTAAATTGACTGTAGATAATAGGATATCTGGAAGTAATACAAGGTATTTATTTAAAAATTTATATGGAGAAACATTATTAACATTTCTGTTTTTTTCAGAAAAAAATATTGAAAATATTCAAAATTTGATAAAATTCATTGTTCATAGAGAAACAAAATATGTAGTTGATAATCAATCAATGAATGAACTATTAATTATTATGAGAGCCGTGTTTTTAGAATACTCTAGACACCCCAAATTAATTACAGAAAGTATGTCAAAACAAGAACGAAATGAATTATTAAAAAAATATTCACAGGAAATTGAAAGACTTAATACAATTGTTATTAATCAAATAGTACCAAAAATAATCTCTCAATTACAACAATACATTGATTATTTAAAAGATGCAAGTGAACAACCATATTATATGGATAAACCACAAAATGATAGTATAAAAGGTCAAAGACAATATAGAAGTACCACACAAGTTTTAATTGGTAGTAATTTATAAAAAAAATTGAATTATCTATCATATTATTATTTCATTTAATATGATAGAAACAAGTAATGAGTTTGATGAAAAAAAACAACGTAATAATGAACGTTCTAAACAATATTATTATGAAAATAGAGATGTAATATTGTCAAAACTACATACGCAAGATAAAAAGGAAAAGATGAAAGAATATAATAAAATATATTATGAAAAACATAAACAACAAATTCTTGAAAAAATGAAAAAAAGAGAATTGACTTTGGAACAAATAGAATGTAAAAAACAATACATGAAACAATACCGTGATAATTTAAAGTCTAAAATGACAAATGAACAAATTGAAGCTAGAAAACAATATATGAGAGAATATCGTAAACGTAAACGAGAACAACTTCAAAAAAATGAAAATCAAATTAATTCAATAAATTAAAGTAATTTGAAACAACATATTACAACATATTAGCAAATAAACTAATAAACATCATTGGAAAAGTAATTCTATTTATTATATCATCATTACTTTTATCAGAAATACCAGTAGGTTGTGGATATGTATTAATTGTAGTTGAAGAAAAATGATCATTTGATTTTGGCAAATCATCGTTTAATTTTGGATAATTATCATCTGTTTGAGCATTTGCTAATGAAATTAAAATAAATAAAGTATTATAAAACCTCATTTGTATTTGTAAATGTTTTTTTTTAAATATTAAACGTATTTTATATAAAAAATGTATATTTTACATTTTTTTTATTTAGTATATTATTAGTATATTATTGTTTTTATATATTAATTGTCAACGATTCCTCTTCTACTAGAAATTTGGAATCCTTCAGTTACATCAATAACTTCTGTGATTTCTAAAGTAAAAGAATAATCTAAATCATTAAATTCATATTCTGTACCATCATAATTTAGAATTGAAAATTCTAGTTCATTAAGTTGATTTAATGGAACAGAATCGAATAATTTAGGATTACTTAAATATGAGAATACCATACTTCCAGGTGATTGATCTAGTGTGATTCTTGCAAATATGTTTTGAACATTTCCAGTATTCATCATAGTTGATAATTGTGGACAACATAAGAATGCATAATTTTCTCCTTGTAAATTAATAGATCTATTTAGAAAACTATTTTTGGTATTTTTTTGTTCTCCATTAAAACCGTGTAATAAACTACTTATAAATACATTATTACCACCTCCTATTTCTATTTTATTTGCTTGTCCTTGTGTATTATAGAATGTAAATGTATTTTCATCTAATATATCTCTTACTGTAAAAAGTTTGTTATTAATATTATTAGGGTTTACTTCACCGACCATTTTTACACCATATAAATAAAAATCTTGATGAAAACTTGTTATACCAGTATTTCCAGATGATGCAATTGGAAAACTATATGGTATTGTAAAAGTATCAGATGACGTGACTGTTATATTATAACCCCCATCTATAATTGGTGTTGTGTTTGTGTTAGCTAATCGTACCATATCATTTGTTGTATATTTATGTGGTAATTGTGTTTGTACTAAAAGTAAATTGCCATATGTTTGTCCTGTAGGAAATCCTGTAGTATTTTGTATACTTGTTATTTTATTAAATCCGTGATATGGAAATGATAATGTAGTTAGTCCAGTTTTTATATAAGATCTTCCTAAATTTACATCTTCCGGTATAAATGAAGATAATGGTGTATTTATAACTATTGTATTTGGATTAGGTATAGCAAAAACAGTTTGTGTTTGAAATTGTAAAGGAGGTACGGATATAAAATTAGCAAAGGATATTATATCACCAACTTGTAATTTGTGATTAGGACATGTGAATGTAGTTGTTGAAACTCCTAATGTTATATTTGTTATTGGAACAGTATGTGTTGTTAATGGGTTATTTCTTGGAATATATCCATCTAAACCTGGATCTCTTATGGAACCACCTGGAGGACTTGAACCACCATCAGGAATAGATCCAGGGATTACAAAACTAAAAGAATCAAACACATTAAATATAGTATATGTATCATTTAAATCAGGAGTGGTAGTAGTATCATATAATGTTACGGATTTGCCAATATCATTAATTGTGAAATTATGCTCGCCAAAAGTGCTTACTAAAATAGTATTATTAGTATTATTTCGTATAGTTTGTATATCTATAGTTTTTGAAGAAAAAGTTAATTGACCAGTATTAAAACTTTCGATTAACAATGTATTATCTAATAATATTGTAAAAGATAATGAATTTAAGACTTGTGTAATTCTTCTATTACCATTAATTGAAGGTGTAGTGCCACTGCTAGTGATAATACAAATAGATCCTAAATTTGCATTTGTAATACCGTGAGGTTCTTTTGTTGTTATAGTGGCTTGGTACAAATTTGATATAGATTTTATATATGTTTTTATTAAATCTGAACTATTTTCTAATGGAAAACCAATATTGGGTGCTATAGTTTTGGATTTTTCACCAAACAAAAATTTAAAGGGGGCAATTCTACCAGTTTTTACTGTGTTGCCTCCACCTTGTAATGTTTCAGCTGCTTTGATATTAATTTCAAATTGAAAAATATTGTTATTGATTTTTGTTATTTTATGTGCAGTGTTTAATGTTGTGGATGGAATACCTGCCAATGTTTTTGTACCTTGTAAATAAACAATTTCTCCATCGAAATACCCGTGATCAATAAGATTTACTTGGATAATCGAAGTGTTTTCAGATGTTTGTATAGAATTATTAGATAATTGTTTTAAAATCAATGATGTAAATGTTACTATATCTGTGTCAATATCTAATGATACTATAAAATAATGATAATCTCCTGTACGATCTTTACGTTTAACTGTTGATAATTTATTTGTCATTTCATTTTGTAAACTGGTTGAAATGTAACTTCCGATACGTAATTGTACAAAATATTCTGGATAAATATTTGTAATTGCATTAATTTTATTTAATTCTATATCTTCTTTATTAGTCCAATATATATGATGATTTGTAGTATTTATAACAGCATTTGTATTTGGAAATTCCATACTTGCTAAACGTATTTTTTTTACATTATAAAATGATTTACCTAAAAAAATTTTAAAATTACTTGGTTTAGAATATAATACTTTATCTCTATTACGTGAATCTACACTTATATATGTTATAATTTCGCGTGTTCTTCTATTTAATTTTTCATTTTGATTATTAATTTTTATACTAGGTGTTTTTGATTTTGAAAAAACATTTGTAGTAATTAAATTATTTTCATCTGTATCTTCGGTTAAATTAATGCTTCTAATTGACATTCTTTCTATACTATCTCTTAATCTTCGTTCTTCATTTAAACTTTTTTCTCTTTCATAATAACGTCGAAATTCATTTGATTTTTGTGATGAAATTTCTGCTTCTAATTCTGGAGTCGGAACAAAGGTATTTGTATACAATAAATCATTTTCATCTATATCCATGGTATTCTTAAGATGTTTTAATAAATTTTTATTTATTAAAATACGTAAGTATATTATTAACGTTTTTCGGATTTCAATGAATCTACTAGTAATAAAATAAACAATCCAAATATAATATAAGAAGCAACTTCCATTATTTCTTCGTGTCTATATCTATCATTATCTATTCCTAATTGTTTTGTAATAATTTTTTTACAATAATTACATTCATAAACGTGTTTAATATATGCATCACAATCTTTATTTTCAAATTTTTCAATTACTTGTTTTTTATCATGATCTTTTACAATTGATTCCTTTTTTATTTGCGAATTATTTTGTTTATATTCTAAAGGTATATTGTAATATGATAAATTATTTTGATTTTGTGGTTTTTTTAATAAAAATTCTGCATAATCATTTGTTATATTAGACATTTTTTCTATTTTTTGTTCCTGTATATCAAAAGTATCATTTTGAGAAATTTTATAATTTAATTTATTTTTTTCATCGTTTTCTGGTTCAGGTAGTTCTGTAGTAGAATATATATTTGTTATATTATTATATAAATTTTCATCATATACTTTATTTGAATTTTCAAAATTCGGGAAAACGCTTTTAATATATGAATAACTCATCTTACTTATTATTATATTTTGAAAATAATTTTAGCTATTATTTAAATTTATTTTCCTGATAATTAATAGAATAAGATGTTCAAGGATCTATTGACCCAATTTATTAAAGGTGTTATTTTAGCATTAGTTTATTTTGAAATTACAAATGCAAATGATACAACATTCAAAAATGTAATTTTATTTACATCATTGTATTTAACTATGGTTTATGGTGCTCAAATTGTTAACATTGATAAAAATGTTGTTACAAGTGCTTTTATAACAAAAGCTGTATTTACATTAGTTGATGAAAGAATAAAAAGAAAAAAAGAAGAATTCAAGTATTAATTATTTTATTATTATTTATTAATAAAATAGTTTTACATTACCATTCTCATATTATTATTTGCTTTTTTAGGTCTACCACGACCTCTTTTTTGCATTTGTATACTTTTTAATATATCATCAGATGTTTCTGTTATTTCATGACGTTCTTTTTCACGTTTTCTTTGTTTCATTGTTTTTAAAATATTATCCAAATCAATGTTATCTTGAATATTTCCTGGATCTTGCATTTTCGAAGGTATAATATCATCAGTTGTTTCTGTTACTTCTCTTTTATAATTAGGGATTTGTTGATTAAAATCCATAGGGACCTGTTGTTGAAAATTTGTTTGATGATGTTGATTCATATTGTTATTCAAATTAACATTATTCATTTGCATAGGATTTACTTTACCAACTAAATTACCAATCAAAGAGGCAAAACCATTACTACTATCCATCTTTGTTATTTTCTTGGATATAGTAAACATTGTAGCAGAACTAATTATCATAAATATTAGTTTCATTTCAGGTGACATTTGTCCACGACCTTTGTATTTCTCATATAATTCAGCTAAAACTTCATCATATTCTTGATTTTCCATAGAATAACCCATAGCTTCACTCCAACCATCCAAATCTACACCTAAAGGATCAAAACGAGTATTCATCATTTCTATACCTTGTACACCTAACAATAACATTCTTTTGAAAAAACCTACTGAACGTTCAGTTTGAATTTCATTCCTAACTCTTTCATATTCATTTCTAATTTCGTCCAAACTACAATTCATATCTAATTTTAAAGAACTCCATTTTCCTTTGATATTCAATTTGTTAAATTTACATAACAATTCACTCTTTTCCTTTCTTATAGAATCACTTCTATTTTCCCTTTGTATAGCTTTTTCCTTTTTTAATTTTTGCTTAGTACTATCAGTAGATGAACTTGATACAGATGAACTACTACTTGTTTTAATTGACACTTTTTGTTTTATTTCTTCCATAGAAGATTCCTTCTTTTCTATAATTGATATTTCATCAGGACTATTTAATTTCTTTTTATTCGCTAATAATTCTAATTGTGTTAATGATATATCATCCGATTCTATATCTATTTTATTAGATATCTTTTTAGATGACTTTTTTGAAGTTTTTTTTGATGATGATTCTGATTTTTTTGTACTTTTTATTGAAGATATCGATCTTTTATCATCATTTAATATACTTAATGTATTCTCTTTTATATCCATATTATTACAAATTTACAATAATATAAATGTTAATTTTAAACAAATAAATTCTATTTTTTTTAAATGCATACATATGTATATTTTTTAAATGCATACATATGTATATTTTTTATAATGTATCTTTACAAACATCCCATAAATTCTCTATAAGTTTGATTTTTTATCCATCAACGTGGCTCATAAGTAGAAATCTAAGAATACCTAAATCTGCAACAAAATATTCTAAAATCAAAGGTTTGTCATTTGTTAATAAAATATTCATATTTTCACATAAATGTGATGCTTTTATAAAATTCATTAAATGACTCAATTTAAATCTACCTTGAACAATTTTATCATGTGTTTTTTCAAATTTAATTGATTTAATATCTTCTCCATTTTGTTGTAATAATGCTTTTTGATCTTTGTTTAATTTATCATCTATTTCACAAATTGCAGTTTCAAATTCTGCTAAACCATCTTCACATGAAAAAATCAATTGTTTACCAATACTTTTAATTTCTACAACTTTACCTTCCAATAATTGAATATCTTTTATAATTTGTTGGAATTGTGCAGATGGCATATTTATAACATAATCAAATTCCATTTCTGAAATATTAATTACTTTATCATCCAATGCTAGTAAAGGAATCTTGTAATCTTTAACTTTTCCCATAAATGGATCAGCTAATTCAATACCCAATTTGTCTTCTTCATTCTTATTCATATATAATGTAATTGTTTCCCTTCTATTTGCTGATTTAATTGTTTTAAAAAATGTATTTGTATCAATTCCCAATACAACAGGCTTTTCACAAGTATAACTCTCAAATTTATTTGCATCCAATTTAACATATGTCAATGACACTTTTGATATGTCCAAAGTTGAAATTTTAATACATTCCTTGTTAATTACTATGTTTGTTTCTTTAATATATGGTTTTATTACTTCAAATAAATTTTTGACAATGACACTTTTCAATGTTTTTATTTCAAAAATTCTCTCTGTCATTTTATATTATACAACATTTATAATTTTAAATTCAATTTTTGAATAATAATTACATAGATGCAAAGTAAATAGAAATTGTAGCAAAAAATACACTTATAAAATTATTTATTGTAAAATGTTCCTTGTAAATAAAATAACCTAAAAAAGTTGCTAAAATAATACTAATACATGACCAAATAACATTAACTTTAGATAAAGAGTAATAATTATATGCGTGATGTAAAAGAAATCCAACAATAATATAAAAAGTTAAACCAAAAAATACATTCAAATTCATATTTGATCTTATAAAATTTTGAGCAATTGCTTCACAAATAGAAATTATTACTGCTATAATAATAACTTCATTCTATAATACTTTTCTCAGACCAAGCCTTTATTCTTTTTAATATATCTTCAAACATGTAATAATATATAATAAATATAATAAATATAATAAATGCAAAGAATATAATAAACGTTATAGTGTTTAAAATTCTAATTGTTTGTTAAATTTTAATAATTTTTTCATATCGTGTTTATTAATTCTATAAATATATGAGTTGATATCTCTCATAAAATTCATATATTTTTCTAAATAATAATGTAATAATTCAATATCTGGATAATAAATATTTATAACTTGAGTATCCGAGTATATTATAGGAATAGAATGTTTAGAAGTAAACATTGTTCCTTTATATAAATTAAAAATATATGTGTTGAAACCTAAGATATCCATATATTTTGAACTTTTTCTAATTATATAAACAATATCATCAAATACATTTAATAAATCATAATTAATAAAACCCTCATTTTTAATTATATTAGTTATTATATTTTTAAGATATTCATTACCATTACAATATCTTATTATTTCATCATTTATAATTTGTTTATATTTCTTACATAATTTAATATTTAAAGCTTTTGAAAAATTTAATATATCAAATGCTTGTAACCAATTCATTATTTCATATTTTAATTCTAATGGTAAATACACAACGTTCATTAATATATACATGTTAAAGTAAAATATTTTCAACATAAAATAA
>JACCDZ011962151.1_pt1 | contig 21687 bp, 23 predicted proteins | sample 7449551 | NCBI WGS metagenome assembly JACCDZ01 (sample SAMN15323452, study PRJNA562643) | freshwater metagenome | isolation source: river surface water | place: USA:Blue River Watershed | collected 2017-08-18
AGTGTTTGACGCGTTGAAGATCACGCCAGAAGAAGCCCAGCTCAAGTTCGGGTTCTTGCTCGACGCCTTGCAATACGGCGCGCCACCGCACGGCGGTTTGGCCTTTGGCTTGGACCGCATCGTCACCCTGATGACCGGTGCCGAATCGATCCGCGACGTGATCGCTTTTCCCAAGACCCAACGCGCTCAGTGCTTGCTCACGCAAGCCCCAAGCCCTGTGGATGAAAAACAATTGCGCGAACTGCACATCCGTTTGCGCAACGTGGAGGCGGTAAAGGCTTAAGCCTGTTGAAATCGCTTGCACTTGCGTGCAAACCAAAAGGCGCTGGTCACACAGCGCCTTTTTTATTTCTGCGATGGATCGTAGGGAGTGCCTAAGTTCAACACGCTGGCCAAGGGCAGGCCATGGGGTGCTTCGTAATCGGCCACGATCCATGCGCGGGTGGGGTGATCAGCAGCCTCGCTTAAAAAGTCGTGAATCACACCAATCGACGCTTGGTCGAGCGCCACAAACGGCTGGTCGAGCAAGGTGACCGTGGCCCCTGAAGCCAAGGCCGCCAACACCATCACCTTGCGGCGGCTGCCGGCCGACAACATGTTCAGGCGTTTTTCCAGGTGACGCGTCATGTCGAGTTCGTCGGCCAAGTCATGCAATAACGCCTCGTTCCATTGGGAGTAACGCACGCGCAGCGCGGCCCAGCAGGCTTGCACGGTCACGGCATCGAATTCAGTGCCTTGTAGATCGGCCCAAAATGCGCCACCTTCAGGCGCCTGCACGCTGCCATGGTTGGGCTGCACATCGCCCGCCAACAGCCGCAGCAGCGTGGTCTTGCCGGTGCCCTCGTCACCACACACCGCATGCACACCCGCGCCCCAAGAAAAGGTGAGCTGGTGAAACGGTCCGTGGTCGAGGTTTTCAACGCGAATCAAGTCAGAGGTAAGCGACGACATGGCGGCATCTTAGTGCGATCGACTAGGATTGAAATCTCATGACACATGCCAAACCCCTGACCCACCATTGCCTGCTCAGTGCCTCACACCGCCGATTGGCGTACAGCCAAGTGGGGTCTCTGGATGCTGCACGCGTGTTGCTGTGTTTGCCGGGCTTGTTGGAAACGCGTGCCACCTTTGATTCGCTGCTACAGGCTGCAGAAAATGTGCATGGTTTGCGCGTGATCAGCGTCGACCATTGCGGACGCGGGGATTCAGACCGACTGCCAGGCGACAAAGGCTATTGCATGTCGGTGTACTTCGACGACCTTGTGCAGTTTTTGCGTCAAGAAGTGATGCGTTCGGGTCAGCCTGTGCCACAAATCGAGCTGTTGGGCACCAGCATGGGTGGTATCTTGGCGATGTACTTGGCGCACGACAAGAACAACCACATCGCCGGTTTGTTCTTCAATGACATCGGCTTGAACTTGAATTGGTTGTCGATTTACGGTTTGTCGGATGGTCTGAAAAAAGAAGGGCGCTTGCCAGAACCCGCCGAGTTGGCGCAGACCTTGAACGTGAGTGTGGGCGCGGTGATGGCCGTGAGTTCGCCCGCGCATTTCGATTTGCCGTATCGCAAAGACTGGAAAGGCATGCAGTTTGGCCATTTGATCAGCGGCTTCCAAGGCCCGGTGCGTTTGATCTATGGCTCCGACTCGGGCGTGTGCTTGGGCGAGCAGGTGACGCAACTCGAACGCGAATTTCCCAAAGCCGAAGTGCTGGAGATTGCGGGTGCCAAGCACCCGGTGCCGTTCACCGAGGTGGTGAACCACTTCATCATCCAAGCGCTGCGCTTGCCTGCGGCACACCCTCTCCACATCAAGCTTGACGAGGTGTCGTCTTCCGTGCCGCATGCACATGCCGAGCCGCAACAAATCGCTTTGCCGATGGACTACCCCGTGGTCACGCCGCAGCCGGACCGACGTACGCGCGCGGGTTTGTTGGCGTGGATCAAGCAGCAGCTGTTAGGCGCCACAAAGAAGTAACTTCTTTGGCGCGCGCCGCGTGCAGCGGATCGCTGGCGTCGCTGGCTTTGCCATGGCGGGGCTGGATGTCGTGGCGGCCTTGCACCTGCAAACCCGCTTCGCTGATCCATCCCATCAGCTCATCCCGCGTGCGTAGCCCCAAATGCTCAGCCAAGTCGGACAGGATGAGCCAGCCCTCGCCTTCGGGCGTCAAGTGCGCGCGCAATCCATTCAAGAAACCGCGCAGCATGCGGCTGCCCTCGTCGTACACCGCATGTTCAATCGGCGAGCTGGGGCGTGCGGGCACCCACGGTGGGTTACACACCACCAGCGGTGCCTGGCCCTCAGGAAACAAATCGGTTTGTACCAACTCGATCCGGTCAAGGCATTGCAAACGCTGCAAGTTGTCGCGCGCGCAGGCAAGGGCGCGTGGGTCTTGGTCGGTGGCCACGATGTGTTTGATGCCGCGTTGTGCCAACACCGCTGACAACACGCCGGTACCCACTCCAATGTCAAACGCGAGCGATTTGTCTTTGATCGGTGTGTTGGCGACGAGGTCGACATACTCGCCACGCACTGGAGAGAACACACCGTAGTGCGGATGAATGCGGTTGTTAGATTCACCCAAAGCCGGAATCTCCACGCCTTTTTTACGCCACTCGTGCGCGCCCACCAAACCAAGCAGTTCGCGCAACGACACCATGCAGGCTTCGCCCGTGGCAGGGCCCCAAGCTTCGGTGCAGGCTTGGGTCAAATCAGGTGCACGGCGCAGGGGGATGGTGTAGTCGCCATTCAGTGGCACCAGCACCATGCCCAACACCCGTGCCCGCTGGCCCAAGGCTTGGCGGTGCAGGTGAAAGGCTTGCGCAGGTGTAACGATGGGCTCGGGCTTTTTTACTTTTTTGGGCTTGCGCTCGGTGCGACGTGCCAAGGCTTGCAGCAGTTGGCGGGCGTTGTGGAAGTCCCCTTGCCACAGCAGCCCCGTGCCTTCGCAAGCCAAGCGGTACGCCACGTCTGCGGACAGGGTGTCGTCCGCGGCCACGACGCGGCGCGGTGCAGGGGCTCCGTTTTCGGCACGCCAGGTGGGCCAGTTCTCGAGGGGGGCGGGGGAGGCAGAGGACATGGCGGCATCATAGAGGCGGTGGTGCACGTATCGGCTTGAGGCACACTTGGTGCTGAAGATGAACACATTCAAAATTGCTACCTACAACATTCATAAAGGCGTGCAAGGCCTCGGGCCTGCAAGGCGCTTAGAGATCCACAACCTCGGGCATGCGGTCGAGCAGTTCGATGCCGACATCGTGTGTCTGCAAGAGGTGCGTGCGTTCAACCGCCAACAAGCGCGGCGCTTCAAGCATTGGCCTGATCAGGGGCAAGCCGATTTTTTGGCGCCCGAGGGCTACACGCCGGTGTATTGCACCAACGCCATCACCCGTCACGGGGAGCATGGCAATGCCCTGCTGAGCCGTTGGCCCGTGGTGCAACACCGCCACGAAGACATGTCCGACCACCGCTTGGAGCAACGCGGCTTGTTGCACGTCACACTGCAGGTGCAAGCGCGTGAGGTGCATGTGATCGTGGTGCATTTGGGGCTACTGCCCGGCAGTCGCGTGCGTCAAACTCAACAGCTTCACGATTTCATTGCGCGCGAAGTTCCCGCTGAGGCACCGTTGTTGGTAGCGGGTGATTTCAACGATTGGGGCAGTGCCGTGGCGCGCATGATGGCCACGGTCGGCTTGCACACGCAAGCAGGTCGGCCGCATCCGACCTACCCCTCGCGCCTGCCACTGGTGCAGCTCGACCATGTGTATGCGCGTGGCGTTGATCGCGTGAGCACGCACGTGCCGCGCGGTCCGATTTGGGGGCGCATGTCAGACCACTTGCCTTTGCTGGTGGAGTTTGCGTGGGACGCGCCATGACATTGCCGCACGCCAAGCCAGACGTGCAGTTGCTGTGCAGCGGCGTGGCGTTGTTTCCTGCGCTGATTCAGGCCATGAGCCAGGCGCAACACGAGGTGTTGCTGGAAACCTATATCTTTGATTTTGATGGCGCTGGGGAAGATGTAGCTCGCGCCCTGATCGCCACGGCCCAACGCGGCGTGCGCGTGCAATTGGTGGTGGACGGTGTGGGTACCGGTGCGCTGCCGGCGTTATGGGCAGAACGCTTTGCAAAGGCGGGCGTGCAGTGGCATGTCTACTCCCCCTTGGGCGGCATTGGTTTTTGGTTACCCAGCCGTTGGCGACGCTTGCACCGCAAACTGTGCGTGGTCGATGGTGCTGTGGCGTTTTGCGGCGGTATCAATATCTTGGATGACTTCATTGATCCCAATGTGAGCGGTGTGTTGACGCAGCCGCGTCTGGACTATGCGGTCCGCGTCACTGGGCCCTTGGTTGGATCCATGCATGACGCCATGCTGCAGCTTTGGTCGCGCATCGAGGCCGTGCGTGAACTGCGCAGCCAAGACATTGCAGGTGCTTTGGACGCCCTGCGCAGTGCGGACCAAGATTTGAAATTACCTGCCCGTGGTGCCCTGACCTTCGTGCTGCGAGACAACGTGCGTCATCGCACTCAGATTGAACGCGTGTACCGCAAAGCCTTGGCGGAGGCGCATCACGAAGTCACCGTGGCAAGTGCTTATTTCTTTCCCGGCTTGCGCTTGCGTCGTGCGTTGGTCATGGCAGCTCGCCGTGGCGTGCGTGTGCGCTTGTTGCTGCAAGGAAAGTATGAATACTTTGTGCCCTACCGTGCATCGCGCCAGTTGTATGGCCAGTTGTTGGCGGCAGGGGTGGAAATTTATGAATACCAAGCCAGCGTGCTGCATGCCAAGGTGGCGGTGGTGGACGGCCGCTGGGCCACGGTAGGGTCATCCAACCTGGACCCGTTCAGCTTGCTGTTGGCACGCGAGGCCAATGTGGTGGTGCGCGATGCCGGGTTTGCGCAGCGCTTGCAAGACCACTTGACGCAAGCGATCACGACGGGTGCCGTACGGGTGGACCCCCAGCATTTCTCGCGCCGACCTGGGTGGCAACGGGCGGTGGACTGGGCGGCCTCGGTGGTGTTGCGGTTCGGGGTATTCCTAACGGGTAAACGCTACTGAAAAAGAGCACATCGTGGGGCTTTTGGTTCGCTGATACCATCTTGCGCATGACTGCAAAAGACAACTTCGAAGGCACGCCGGTTTCTGTCAAGATCCGCGAGCGCATCGCTGCGGCACGCAAGCGTTTTCACTCCAACGACAACATCGCCGAGTTCATCCAACCCGGTGAACTCGAGGCATTGCTGGACGAAGTGGAAGTCAAGATGCAAGGCGTGCTCGACAGCTTGGTGATTGATACCGAGCACGACCACAACACCGGCGACACGGCACGCCGCGTTGCCAAGATGTATTTGCAAGAGGTCTTCAAAGGCCGCTACGTGCAAGCACCGGCCATCACCGAGTTTCCCAACGCCGAACACCTCAACGAGTTGATGATCGTCGGCCCCATCACTGTGCGCAGTGCGTGTAGCCACCATTTCTGCCCCGTGATTGGCAAGATTTGGATTGGTGTGTTGCCCAACGAGCGCACCAATGTGATCGGTCTTTCCAAATACGCGCGCTTGGCCGAATGGGTCATGGGGCGTCCCCAAATTCAAGAAGAGGCCGTGGTGCAACTGGCCGACTTGATTCAAGAAAAAACACAGCCCGATGGTTTAGCCATCGTGATGGAAGCCAGCCACTTCTGCATGTCCTGGCGCGGTGTGAAAGACATGGACAGCAAGATGATCAACTCGGTCATGCGTGGTGCGTTCTTGAAGGACCCCAACTTGCGTCGTGAATTCTTATCTCTGATTCCTAAAGGTTGATGCCATGCTGGTTCGTTTGTTGTACGTGAGTCGTTCTGTCCACCCCGAAACCCCTGAGCAAACTGAGTCCATCTTGGCCAGTGCGCGTGAGCACAACTTGAACAATGGCATCACCGGTGTGTTGTGCTACGGCGGTGGCATTTATTTGCAAGCCCTGGAAGGTGGCCGCAATCAAGTGAACGCGCTGTACACCCAGATTGTCAAAGACGCACGTCACAAAGACGTGGTGGTGCTGGCGTATGAGGAAATCTCCGAGCGCCGTTTCGGTGGCTGGACCATGGGCCAAGTGCGTTTGGACAAACTCAACCCGTCCATCGTGTTGAAGTATTCCGAAACCCCCGAGCTCGACCCCTACAGCGTGTCGGGTCAAGTGTCTTTTGCTTTGCTTGAAGAACTGATGGCCACCGCGTCCATCATCGGCCGCGCTTAACTGACTGCGACGCACCCGGGGATGCCCGCCTCACCTTTGTTGGTGGGCTGTGACTTCAGCAGCAGCCCGTCCAAGCGCAAACCCATTGTGGTGGCGATAGGGCAAGTACAAGCCGACCGTGTGCAGTTGCAGGGGTTGTTGCGCTTTGACACGTTGTCGGCATTTGCCGATTGGCTCAAACAACCGCAAGTCTGGGTGGGCGGTTTTGATTTGCCCTTTGGCTTGCCGCGTGAGTTGGTCGAGCACTTGCATTGGCCGACCGACTGGTTGCGTTGCATGCAGCATTACGCCGCCCTCAGTCGTGCAGAGATACGCGACACCTTCAAAGCCTTTTGCGATGCGCGTCCCGTGGGCGGCAAGTTCGCACACCGCGCCACCGATATGCCCGCGGGCTCCAGCCCATCGATGAAGTGGGTCAATCCACCAGTGGCCTACATGTTGCACGCGGGTGTGCCTTTGTTGATTGAGGCGGGCGTGACACTCCCCCGCTTGCATGGGCCTGCTGCGTCGGCGGAAAATTCTGAGCAATTGGCGTCGCGACGCATTGCGCTCGAAGCCTATCCCGGCCTGCTGGCGCGTGAACTGATTGGCAACAGCAGCTACAAAAGCGATGACAAAGCCAAACAAACGCCCGAGCGATTGATCGCCCGCAAACAACTGCTGCAAGCCCTTGAGCTTGGGCAAACACGCTTGGGCTTACGTCTCAAGCTCACCCATGCCCAGCACGACACCTTGGTGGCCGATGCCAGTGGCGACAGCCTCGACGCGGTGCTGTGCATGGCGCAAGCTGCGTGGGCTCAAACACAACACGCAGCAGGTGATGCGCATTACGGCTTGCCAGTCTGCGACCCCTTGGAGGGTTGGATCGTCACTGCGCCGTCAGCACCTGACGCGCAGAGCTAAATACACCAGCCCATGTCGTCAGGCAATGTGTTCAGTTGTCGCAGGTGTTGAATCGCCTCTGCATCGGTGCGGTACAGGCGCAAGCCGTCGTGGGCTTGCAAGCAACCGGCGCGGCGTAGCACGCTCTCAACGGGTAGCTTCATGCCGCTGATGTGAAAGGTGATGCCGCGTTCGCGCAGCAGGGTCTCGAGCTTGGCTAAGCTCTCCACGCCGGTGGCGTCTATGCGGTTGATGGGGAGCGCAAACAAACACACATGGGCCACGTTGGGGTGGCGTGCGAGGTGCTCCATCACATCGCGCTCGAGCGAGCTGGCGGCAGCGAAATCTAACTCGGCGTCCATGCGCAAGGCGTAGAGGTTGGGTGCAAGAGGTGGCAATTGCCACAGATGACGGTCGCGCAAACTGCCATCGTCATGCAAGCCCACTTCGATGATGCGCGGGTGCAAGCGCGTGTGTAAAAAGTGGCTCAACCCCATCAGCACGCCCGCCAGCACGCCCCAATACAAACGTGGGGCCGACAGCAAGGTGATGACAAACGTGACCACGGCCGTGGCAGCCTCCACGCGGTTGATGCGGTACAGCTGAACAAACGCGCGAGGTTTGATCAGCCCCACCACAGCCGCCACCACGATGGCCGCCAACACCGATTGCGGTACCGGTTGCAGCACGGCCGTGAAGAGCAAGAGTGTGAGCAGGATCACCCCTACCGAAAAAATCGTGGCCCAGCCGGATTGCGCACCCGCATACAAATTGAGTGCCGATCGCGAGAACGACGAGCTGGTGGGAAATGCGCCGCACAAGCCCGAGGACACTTTGGCCAAGCCTTGGCCGATCAAGTCTTGGTCTTGGTCCCAGCGCTTGCCGCTGCGGTCGTTGTCGACCTTGGCGCTGGAAGCAGTTTCTAAAAAGCTCACGAGGGTAATGACCAAGGTGGGCAATACCAGTTGTTTGAATACCTCCCACTCAATCGCAGAGGGTAGATACAAAGTGGGCAAGCCCTGTGGCAAAGCGCCTACCACCTGTGAGCCCGATGCTTCTAAACCGAGCACAGCACTGGCGGCTGCCGTGCCCAACACCACCACCAACACGGTGGGAAAGGTGGGGCGCCAGCGGCGTGCCGCCACCAAGGTGAACAAAGCGATCACGCCCAGCACCAAGCTTGCGCCATCGATGTCGCTGGGGTTGCGCACCGAAGCCCAACCTGACTTGAAACCCAACAGGGCAGGAATTTGCGATGCGATGATCAGCGTGCCTGCACCTTGTGTAAACGCCATCAGCACCGGCGAACTGACCAAGTTCAGCAACCAGCCGAAGCGCGCAAATCCCAAGCCCACTTGCAAGGCGCCAGTCATCAACGCGAGCCACACCGTGAGGTTGACCCATTCGGCGCTGCCGGGCTCGGCCATACCGCTGAGCGAAGCAGAAATGAGGATGGAGGTGAGCGCCGTGGGGCCCACCGACAAACGCGCCGAGGCGCTGAACAGCACGGCCACCAAGGCCGGCAAGAGCGAGGCATAAATGCCTGTGATGAGGGGCATCCCCGCCAGTGCCGCATAGGCAACCCCTTGCGGAATGACCATCAGACCCACGCTCAGGCCGGCAAAAGCTTCTTGGCGCAAGAGTTGGGCAGAGGGCCGTGGCCAGTTGAGAAAGGGGAGGATGCGTTTGACAGACTGCATGTGCTAATCGTAACGGCTGCTTCCCCACACACCTGTTGTCTTCTGAACAATGCCAGTCTTTTGCTTCTTGGAGCGCTGCGATGGGCAGATGGCGACGCATGGGGATGGGTTTATGGCTGAGTGTTTGGTCTGTGTGGTCCTGCGCTTGGCCAGGCGTGGTCACCCATGTGAGCGATGGCGACACAGTGTGGGTGCAAGCCATGCCGAGCGGCCTGCTCGTCAAGGTGCGCTTGCAAGGGGTGGATGCCCCCGAGATATGTCAGGCTTGGGGCCCACAGTCGCGCAATGCCTTGCACGCGGCGCTCTATGCGCAAGTGATCGATGTCCAAGGCCGCTACCACGACAGCTATGGCCGTTTGCTGGCGCGGTTGTCATATCAGGGCCGCGATATTGGCGCGTGGATGGTGACACAGGGCCATGCATGGTCTGACAACTATCGAGACAGGCAAGGGCTTTATGCCGAACAACAGGCTGCGGCGCAGGCGCAGCGCCTAGGGCTATTTGCCGATCCACACGCGGTGCAACCGCGCTGGTTTAGAAAACAATTTGGTTCGTGTCAGCCGCCTGCGCAGGCAGGAGTTCAGTGAGCGTTGCCACATACGGGGCATTGTGGGTTGCGTTGCAAGCGCAGCTCGTTCCATTCCATGCCTCGTCCATCCAGCATTTGCAGTCGGCCTGTTAGGCGAGAGCCGATGCCGGTGATCAACTTCACTGCCTCCATCGCTTGCATGGTGCCGATCACGCCCACCAAGGGGGCTAGCACCCCCATCGTGGCGCAGCGCACTTCTTCGGGCGCTTGGTCGGGCGGGAAGATGCAGGCGTAGCAGGGGGATTGCGCGTTGCGCGGATCGTAAACGGCCAGCTGGCCATCCATGCGAATAGCGGCACCCGAGACGAGGGGAACATGGTGCTTCACGCAAGCGGCGTTCACAGCTTGGCGGGTTTCAAAGTTGTCGCAGCAGTCCAGCACCACTTGGACAGTCGGCACGAGGGTGTCTAGCTGCTTTGAGTCGAGTCGGTGGTTCAAGGTGCTGACGCGCACCTCGGGGTTGAGTGCCAACATGGCTTGCGAAGCCGAGTCCACTTTGGCTTGGCCCACACGCGCGGTGGTGTGGGCGATTTGACGTTGCAGGTTGGTGAGGTCGACCACATCGTGGTCCGCGATCGTGATGTGGCCCACGCCGCTGGCTGCCAGATACAACGCCACGGGGGAACCCAGACCACCGGCGCCCACCACCAATACATGGCTGTCGACCAAGCGCTGCTGGCCTTCGATGCCGACATCGTCGAGCAGGATGTGGCGCGAATAGCGCAGCAGTTGGTCGTCGTTCACGGTGGCGAAGCCCGCGTGTTACTTGTCTTTTTTCTCAGCAGGGCGCTCGGTTTGCGTTTTGCTGACTAACACGGGCTGGCCTTTGAGTCGTTTCAAAGCTTGTTGCAATTGGAAGTCTTGCTCGCTGCCAAACTCGGGCGGACGACGTTCGCTGTTGGGTTTCTTGGACTCTTCTTCCAAACGTTTCAAGGCTTCTTCGCGCGCTTTTTCTTTTTCTTTCTCCTTGGCTGCATCTTTGGCGTCTTTGCCTTGGCCGCTCTCTAAGTGCTTGTCCAAATCGGCTTCACGCATGCGAAGAATCGCAAACGGGCTGCCCTCGGCGGTGTCGTCCAACAACACGTCAGGCACGATGCCTTTGGCCTGAATCGATCGGCCGTTGGGCGTGTAGTAACGCGCAGTGGTGATCTTCAATGCCGTGTCAGGTCCCAGCTGACGCACAGTTTGTACCGAGCCTTTGCCAAAGGTTTGGCTGCCCATGATGGTGGCGCGTTTGTGGTCTTGCAATGCGCCGGCAACGATCTCGCTGGCAGAAGCGGAGCCTTCGTTCACCAACACCACCAACGGTACCGTGCGGTAGATGCCTTTGGTGTTTTGGTGCAAGCGTGCAATGGGGTCGTTGCCGCTGCTGCGGCGGTAGAACTCGGGCGACGCTTTGTAAACAAACTTGCTCTCAGCCAATTGCCCGTTGGTGGACACCACGTTCACGTTCTCAGGCAAGAACACGGCTGACACAGCCACAGCAGCATCCAACAAACCACCGGGGTCGTTGCGCAAATCGAGTACCACGCCTTTGAGTTTGGGCTCTTGCTTGTAAATTTCTTCCAGCTTCTTGGCGAAGTCGTCGACCGAACGCTCTTGGAATTGGCTCAAGCGGATCCAACCGTAGTTGGGTTCGACCACTTTGCCTTTGACGCTTTGAGTTTTGATTTCTTCACGAATGATGGAGACGGGGAAGGTGCGGTTTTCGTCCTTCCGGTAGATGGTCAACATCACCTTGGTGCCAGGCTCGCCACGCATGCGCTTGACGGCATCGTTGAGCGACAGGCCTTTGACGGCGGTGTCGTCAATCTTGGTGATCAAGTCGCCTGATTTCATGCCCGCACGGAAGGCCGGTGAGCTTTCAATGGGCGACACAATTTTGATCAGACCTTCTTCTTGGGTGATCTCAATGCCCACGCCCACAAAACGGCCGCTGGTACCTTCACGGAACTCTTTGAAAGTCTTCTTGTCGTAGTACTGCGAATGCGGGTCGAGGCTGGCCACCATGCCAGTGATCGCGTCAGTGATGAGTTTCTTTTCGTCCACCGGCTCCACGTAGTCGCTCTTGACCATGCTGAACACAGCGGCCAGTTGTTGCAGCTCTTCCAGTGGCAGTGGTGCCATGTTGGCGCGTGCCGCGGTTTGCAACGAAACGGTGGTCAGTGCGCCGGTCAGTGCACCGATAGCGACCCAGCCTGCAATCTTGAGTTGTTGACGCATATGCCCTTAAAGGTTGCCCTTGTGAGTGAGACGAAATTCAGTAAGTTCCCAATATACAACGCGCCCTGAAGGCGCGTTGTGTCAAGGACGATTAAGCCTTGCCTTGTGTGGCCACGGCAGCGGCGGCTTTGGCAGCCGCTTCTGCGTCACCCAAGTAGTAATGGCGAATCGGTTTGAGGTTCTCGTCGAGCTCGTACACCAAGGGGATGCCGTTGGGGATGTTCAAGCTGACGATGTCTTGGTCGGAGATACCGTCCAAGTACTTCACCAAGGCGCGGATCGAATTGCCGTGCGCCGCGATGACGATGCGCTTGCCCGACTTGATGGCGGGCGCCAAGGCCTCATTCCAGAACGGCACCACGCGGGCCACGGTGTCTTTGAGGCACTCGGTCAGGGGCACAGGGTTGGGTTCGAAGCGGGTGTAGCGCGGGTCGTTGCGCTCGCTGCGGGGGTCGTTGGCTTCCAGCTCGGGTGGTGGGGTGTCGTAGCTGCGGCGCCAAATCAGCACTTGCTCGTCGCCATATTGTTTGGCCATGTCTGTTTTGTTCAGACCTTGCAAACCGCCGTAGTGGCGTTCGTTCAAACGCCATCTTTTAACCACGGGCAACCAAGTGCGGTCCATCTCGTCCAAGGCGAGGAACAGGGTGCGGATGGCGCGCTTCAACACACTGGTGTAGGCCACGTCAAACTCGTAGCCTTCGGCTTTGAGCAATTTGCCAGCGTTTTTGGCTTGCTCCACGCCGGTGGGGGTCAGGTCAACGTCGGTCCAGCCGGTGAAGCGGTTTTCAAGGTTCCAGGTGGATTCGCCGTGGCGAATTAAAACAAGCTTGTACATAGTGAGGTTAAGCAAAGTCTAAAAAGGTTGGCCGTGATTTTAGAATGCTGCCCTGACTGGATTCTTTTAACCCTCCGATACTGGAACCCCTGTGAAATTTATTCTCGATAACTGGATGTTGATTGCCATTGCCTTCAGCAGTGGCTTCTTTTTGTTGTTGCCCGTGGTGCAAGGCGCCGCCGCCTCTGGCATTTCACCCACCGAAGCCGTGCAATGCATGAACCGCGAAAAAGGTGTGGTGATTGATGTGTGCAGCGCCGCGGAGTTTGCGGAGTCCCACATCAAAGGCGCTGTGAATGTGCCCTTGGACGAGTTGGAAGGCCGTTTGGCTGCGACCGTGAAAAACAAGAGCACGCCCTTGATCTTGGTGTGTGCGGCGGGCATGCGCTCGAAGCGCGCCCAAGCCGTGGCCCAAAAACTGGGTTACGAGAAGGTGCATTCATTGCAAGGCGGGCTGAAAGCTTGGAAAGAAGCTAACCTGCCGGTCGTGAAAGCCTAATTCTTCGGAGAAATCGCCATGCAAGCCGTCAAGATGTACACCACCGCCGTTTGTCCCTACTGCATTCGCGCCAAGCAATTGCTGACTGCCAAAGGTGTGGCCCACATCGAAGAAGTGCGCATCGACACCGACCCTGAAGCGCGTGCCCACATGATGCAAATCACTGGGCGCCGCACAGTGCCACAAATCTTCATTGGCGACACCCATGTGGGTGGTTGCGACGACTTGGTGGCGCTGGACAGCAAAGGCGGCCTTGTACCCTTGCTGCAGTCCTGAGCTGACATAATTCAGCCATCCCGATTTGCTGCCCGCTTCGGTACTGCCGATGCGGGCCTTTTTTTGTACGAGGAAAAACAATGTCAGACGAACAACAAGCCACTCCCGTGTTCCAAATTCAACGTGTCTATTTGAAGGACCTGTCATTAGAGCAGCCCAACTCGCCAGCCATCCTGACCAGCCAAGAGCAACCTTCGGTGGACATCCAATTGGGTGTTGGCATGGAACAAGTGGCCGACGGCATTGTGGAAGTCACCGTGACCGCCACCGTGACCACCAAGATCGAAGACAAAACGGTGTTCTTGGTCGAAGCCAAACAAGCCGGTATCTTTGAAGTGCGTAATTTGCCTGAAGACCAAATGGGCCCGATCGTTGGCATCGCTTGCCCTCAAATCATTTACCCCTACCTGCGTGGCAACGTGGCAGATGTGATCCAACGTGCTGGCTTCCCACCGGTGCATTTGGCAGAAATCAACTTCCAAGCCATGTACGAACAACAGCAGCAACAAGCTGCCGCTTCCGTTCAGTAAACACACGCCTAGGCCATCGCGATGAAGATAGCCGTCTTGGGTGCAGGTGCGTGGGGCACCGCGTTGGCCATCAATGCGGGCGCCCGTCATGACGTGACGCTGTGGGCGCGCGATGCGCAGCAAGCGCATGCCATGCAAGCCGCGCGCAGCAATTCGCGCTACTTGCCCGAGCAGCCGTTCAGCCCAGGCGTGCAGGTGTCTTCAGACGCGCTGGGCCCTTGGCTGGCAGCCCATGACTTGGTGGTCATTGGGTCACCCATGAGTAGCTTGCGCGGCATGCTCATCGAGTTAGCGCCGATCTTGGGCAACCATGTGCCCGTGGCTTGGTTGTGCAAAGGCTTTGAAGCGGCGCAAAGTGGTGTCGGTTGCATGGCGCACGAGGTGTGTCACCAAGTGGCTCCTCAGCTGCGTGCTGGCGCTTTGAGTGGGCCTAGCTTTGCGCAAGAAGTGGCGCGTGGCATGCCCACCGCATTGGTGGCGGCCAGCAACGATGCCTCTGCACGCGAGGCCATGGTGCAAGGCTTTCACAACAGCAGCCTGCGTGTCTATGCCAACGATGACATCGTCGGTGTAGAAGTGGGCGGTGCCGTGAAAAACGTGCTCGCCATTGCCACCGGCTTGTGCGATGGCTTGCAGTTGGGACTCAATGCACGCGCGGCCCTCATCACCCGTGGCCTGGCAGAAATTACCCGACTCGGTGTAGCGCTGGGTGCGCGCACCGAAACGTTCATGGGTTTGTCGGGCCTAGGCGATTTGGTGCTCACCGCCACCGGCGATTTGAGCCGCAACCGCAAAGTGGGTTTAGCCTTGGCCCAAGGCATGAGCCTGCAACAAGCGGTGGATTCACTCGGCCATGTGGCCGAAGGCGTTTACTCAGCCCGTACCGTGGTGCAACGCGCGCAGCACTTGGGTGTGGAGATGCCGATTGCACAAGCGGTGGTGGCCTTGCTCGATGGCCACATGACGCCTGCTCAGGCTGTAGCAGAGCTGATGGGGCGTGGGGCTAAGGGCGAGATGTGAAATTTTGAAGTGTAACTTTTGCAAACCTTAGGTTTGCTTTATAAATATAAATTAACTATTTAATATCTATTTAACGCATACATTCTTCGGTCGTTGATCCGTCGTGGTTAGCAACAACAACCGAAATACACATGGTGTGCGCTCTTCTTGGTGGACTCTTTCGTGCCCAGCTAAAGGCTAGGGTGCTGATTGGCGTTTGCCAAGAACCTTGTCTTTCAAATGTAGTTAGTTGTTTTGGTTGCTATCGAGCACTTCGGTTACGAGCAGAAAAGTTCTTTGGACTTTTTAAAACATACATCGATGCCCATCGATGTTGTACCAACGTGGCAACTGTCACACAACTTGAAAGACTCAAAATGAAAAACTCTAAATACGCAATGGTTGCTTTGCTGGCTGTATTGGCTGTAGGAACTGCATCAGCGCAAGCGATGAAAAAAGAATCGGGCTATTACGGCGAAGTGGGTTACACACCACTTTCCCTTGGCGATAGCGATATCACTTTCAAACCTAAGCTGGCGCGATTCATTGTTGGAAAAGACATTCATGAAAACCTGTCAATTGAAGGTATGTATGCGACCACTATTTCAAAAGATAGTCAGCAAGGCGTGGAATCTTCAGCCAGTGGTTATGGAATTTATCTGAAACCAAAAATGGAAGTTTCAAAAGATACAGAAATTTTTGCTCGACTGGGTTGGGTGAAGACTGAATTGAAGCTGTCAGCCGCTGGCGCCTCGGCATCTGGCTCTGAGTCTGATGTGGGTTATGGCTTTGGTGCTCAAACAAAATTCACAAAAGATATTTACGGTCAAGTGGACTATATGAATTACTACAAAAAAGATGGTGTAACCGCCAAAGGCTTCACCTTTTCCGTCGGAACTCGTTTCTAACGTTTAGTTAAACCACTCAACGGTAAACATGGTTTGCCGTTGAGTTTTGAGTCTTTACGGCAAAGAACTCAGATCATTCGACTGTCCGCGCCAAGGTAGACAAATTCAGACCTTAAATTGCGACGCTTTCAAACTTCCAAGTTATCAATCAACCGCGTCTTACCCAGCTTCGCCGCACCTAGCACCACCAGCGGTTCAGCACAGGGCCCTGTCACAGGCGACAAGTCATGTTGGCGGCGCAGGGTGATGTAGTCAGGCGCCCAGCCACGTGCGCGCAGGGCATCCAGCGCAGCGGCCTCAGCAGCTGCTACATCCAACTTGCCCGTGCCGTTGCCTTCGCGCGCGGCAGCAGCCAAACCCTTCAGGGCGAGAGACAGTTGCACTGCCTCCGCACGTTCTTCGGAGCTCAAATACCCATTACGCGAGCTCAACGCCAGGCCATCTTCAGCGCGACGGGTTTCGTTGCCGATGATCTCAATCGGCAGGGCCATCTGTTGCACCATGCGGCGAATGACCATGAGTTGTTGATAGTCCTTTTTGCCAAACACGGCCAAGTCGGGCTGCACGATGTTGAAGAGTTTGTGCACCACGGTGCTCACACCCACAAAAAAGCCAGGGCGGAACGCGCCTTCCAAAATGTCGGCTAATTCGGCAGGGGGGTGCACTTTGAATACTTGGGGTTCGGGGTACAGGTCTTTTTCAGACGGTGCAAACACCACGTCACAGCCATTGGCTTCGAGCAAAGCGCAGTCGTTGTCAAAGGTGCGGGGGTAGGTGTCGAAGTCTTCGTTGGGGCCGAATTGCAAGCGGTTCACGAAGATGCTGGCCACCGTCATGCCGCCTTGGGGCGCGCGTGCATCCGCTTGTTGGCGGGCCATGTGCATCAGCTCCAAATGGCCTTGGTGCAAGTTGCCCATGGTGGGCACAAAGGCGCGCAGGGTGGCAGGTTTTAAAACGCCGCGCAGGTCAGCGAGGGTGTGAACGATTTGCAAATTAGCCCCAAGCGTGTGTGGCGTTGTCGGGGAAGCTGCCGTTTTTGACGGCTGCCACATAGGCGCCCATGGCATCCAACACGCTGGCCTGGCCTTCCATGAAGTTGCGCACGAACTTGGGGTTCTTGCCCAAGTTGACGCCCAGCATGTCGTGCATCACCAGCACTTGGCCGGCGGTGCCGTTGCCCGCGCCAATGCCAATGGTGTGGCAAGTAGGCAGCTCTTGGGTGAGGGCGGTAGACAAGGGCTCGGGCACCATTTCCAGCACCAACATGGTGGCGCCGGCGTCTTGCAGGGCTAGGGCTTCTTGGCGCAGTTTGTCGGCAGAGTCACCGCGGCCTTGCACGCGGTAGCCGCCCAAGGCGTGCACGGTTTGCGGCGTGAGGCCCAAATGTGCGCAGACGGGGATGCCGCGTTCCACCAAAAAGTGCACCACGTCGGTGGTCCAGCCACCGCCTTCCAACTTAACCATGTGAGCGCCCGCTTGCATCAAAACCGTTGCGCTGCGTAGGGCTTGTTCTTTGGACTCTTGGTAGCTGCCAAAGGGCATGTCGCCAATGATCCATGCCGTGCCTTGCACGCGGCGAATGCCTCGGGCCACGCTTTCGACGTGGTAGCGCATGGTGTCCAAGGTCACGCCAACGGTGCTGGTCAGACCTTGGCAGACCATGCCAAGCGAGTCGCCAACCAAAATGCATTCCACGCCAGCGGCATCTGCCACGGCAGCAAAGGTGGCGTCGTAGGCGGTAAGCATGGTGATTTTTTCACCGCGCGCACGCATCTCGTTCAAGCGGGGCAGGCTGATGGGCTTGCGTGCGGCAATGGGGGAGGCGGGGGGCAAGGTGCCGTAAGGCGAGGCGGTAGAGGTGCTCATCGAACGTTCAGGCGGCGGCCTGTCCTGTGTTGCCGTGGGGAGTGTGAGTTTACGTGGGGGTGTAGGCCAAGCGCACGTAGATCGGCGCAAAAGCCTCGGCTTGCGTGATTTCGATCAGCGTTTCTTTGGCCAACTCGAGCAGCGCAATGAAGGTGACGACCAGCACGGGCACGCCTTGTTCGGGTTCGAACAAGTTTTCGAATTCAACAAAGCGTTGGCCTTGCAACTTGCGCAGCACGATGCTCATGTGTTCGCGCACCGACAGTTCTTCACGCGAAATTTTGTGGTGCTGGACCAGCTTGGCGCGCTTCAAAATATCGGCCCATGCTTGCTGTAACTCCACCACATGCACGTCGGGGAAGCGGGGTTGCAAGGATTGCTCGATGAACACCTGGGCCCGCATGAAGTCGCGACCAAACTGCGGCACTTCGTTGAGCTTGGCGGCAGCCAGTTTCATTTGCTCGTATTCAAGCAGGCGGCGAACCAGCTCTGCACGGGGGTCTTCGGGTTCTTGGCCCTCTGCCACTTTTTTGGGCGGCAGTAACATGCGCGATTTGATTTCAATCAGCATGGCGGCCATCAACAAATACTCGGCCGCGAGTTCTAAGTTGCGGTTGCGAATCTCGTCCACATAGCTCAGGTACTGGCGCGTGAGCGCCGCCATGGGGATGTCGAGGATGTTGAAGTTTTGCTTGCGGATGAGGTACAGCAGCAAATCCAATGGGCCTTGGAAGGCCTCAAGGAACACCTCCAGCGCATCTGGCGGTATGTACAAATCCTGCGGCATGGCGAACAGTGGCTCGCCATACAGGCGGGCCACGGCCACGTTATCGATCACCTCGGGCATGACCGAGACGGTCAATGCCTCGTCCTGAGGTGGTGTGGGGTCAGCAGGATGCACGGAGTGTTAAGCCAGACCGCAGGTCTTAAGCATTCGTTTGGTAGACGTAGGGCTTTTGCGCCACACGACCTGCTTGGATGTCTTGTTGCACTTCGGCATTCACATGCTTGTCCCACAGCAGGGCACGGCCATCACGTTGCGCCTTTTCAAGCTGAGGGTTTTTGGCCTTGAGCGATTCGATGAATTGCGTGGCTTCAGAGGTGTAGTGGTCGCGTTGAAAGATCGACATATGCGGATTCCTAAAAGATGAGGTAGATTTTAACGACCGAGGGCCAAGGCCAAGCCATGGCTCAAATCGGGCACCAGGTGGGTGTCAGGCAAGGCCTGTAAGAGGCCGCTGCGTTGCGCCATGTCCAGCGGCTGGTGGGCCAAGCCACAGATGATGAGGTGGATGTGCTTTTTGTGGCATGTGCGGATCAACGCCAACAAGGCGTCAGCCCCCGAGGTGTCAACGTAAATCAGGTTCTTCAGGTCCAGCACCACGGCTTGGGTGGGCAGGTTTTCTTCGATGGCCTCGACCAGTTTGACCGCGCCGAAAAACAAAGCGCCATACAGGCGGTGGGCTTGCACCGCGGCCTCGTGGCCTGCCAACTCGGGGAAGCTGTCGGCTTGCACATGTTCGGCGCGGCTGAGGCTGGAGATGCGGTAGATGAAAGTCAGGCAAGCGGCGATCAGGCCCACCTCGACGGCCACCGTCAAATCCACGATGACGGTGAGGAAGAACACCAGCAGCAGCGTAACGCGGTAAGGCAGGCGGAACTGGCGCAGGTGCACAAACTCGCGCCATTCGCCCATGTTCCAAGCCACAAACATCATAATGGCCGAAAGCGCGGCCAACGGCACATCGCCGGCCAAGGGCGCAGCCACCAGCATGACCACCAACAAGGTGATGGCATGCACGATGCCCGCCACGGGGCTGTTGCCGCCGTTCTTCACATTGGTCACCGTGCGGGCAATCGTGCCGGTGGCCGGCATGCCGCCGAAGAAGGGGGTGACGAGGTTGGCAATGCCTTGGGCCATCAGCTCTTGGTTGGCATCGTGGCGGTCGCCGTAGGGGCCGTCGGCCATCATTTGGTCGGCGATGCGCGCGCACAGCAAGGACTCGATCGAGCCCAGCAGTGCCAAGGTGGTGGCGGGGATCAGCAAAAATTTGGCGGTGTCCCAGCTGAACGCGGGCCACGCAAACGCTGGCAAATTGTTGGGGATGCTGCCAAAGCGAGAGGCAATGGTTTCCACCTCCAAGCCCATCATTTGGCTCGCCAATGTCGCACCCACCAACACCACGATGGAACCAGGAATGGTGGCGAGGCTTTTGCTGCTGGGCAGGCCTGGCGCCAAGCTTGGCAAGGCCAATTGCCAAAACGCCAGCACCGCCAAACACACGAGGGCGAGGCCGAGTGCTTCGCCATTCAAGGTGCCGATGCTGTCGCTGAGCGTGCGCAAGATGCCAAAGAAGTCGGCAGGCATCGCCTTGACTTGCAGACCAAAGAAGTCCTTCAACTGCGACACCATGATGAGCACCGCAATGCCGTTGGTGAAACCAATCACCACCGCCACCGGGATGAAGCGAATCAAGGTGCCCAAGCGGAGCAGCCCCATGGCGAACAACATCACGCCCGACATGGCGGTGGCGATGATGAGGTTGGCCAAGCCATAGCGTTCCAAGATGCCATAGACGATGACGATGAACGCACCCGCGGGCCCCCCAATTTGCACGCGGCTGCCACCCAAGGCAGAGATCAAAAAGCCGGCAATGATGGCGGTGAACAAACCGGCTTCGGGCTTGAGCCCCGACGCAATGGCAAACGCCATCGCCAAGGGCAACGCCACCACGCCCACGGTGATGCCGGCACCGACGTCTTGGTAAAAGCGCTCGCGCGTGTAGCCTTGAACGGCTTCCAGCAATTTGGGTTTGAACATCGTGTGCGGCGCGCCGCCGAGTTAATGGATACGCATGCCGGGTTTCGCGCCAGGCCAGGGGTGCAGCACGTAAATGCCGGGGTCTGCTTTGTCGTCTGCATGGCTGGCGGCCAGCACCATGCCTTCAGACACGCCAAACTTCATCTTGCGCGGGGCCAAGTTGGCCACCATCACCGTGAGCTTGCCTTTGAGGTCTTCGGGCTTGTACATGCTGGCGACGCCTGAAAAGACGTTGCGTGTTTTGCCTTCGCCCACATCGAGGGTGAGGCGCAGCAACTTGGTGGAGCCTTCCACCGCTTCGCAGTTGACGATTTCGGCAATCCGCAAATCGACCTTGGCAAAGTCGTCGATGCTGATGGTCGGAGCAATTTCTTCGCCACCGGGTGTGACTTTTTCTTCCACCACCGCAGGGGGTTCAAACAAGGCCTCGAGTTGCTCAGGCGTCACGCGTTGCATCAGGTGTTGGTAGGGCTGGATATGGGTCACGTGGCCAGCGGAGTGCCAGTTTTTCATGGACGTGCCAGTGAAGGCTTCGACGGCTTGCGCCAATGCCGGCAACACGGGGGCCAGGTAGCGGCTCAACTCAGCAAAGGCATTGATGAGCAGCGAACACACTTGGTGCAGGGCTTCGTTGTTGGCCGCGTCTTTGGCCAAGTCCCATGGTTTGTGTTGGTCCACATACGAATTCACCTTGTCGGCCAGCAACATGATTTCGCGTGCGGCCTTGCCGTATTCGCGTGCGTCATAGGCTTGGGCGATGCTGTCTTTGGCGGCATGGATGTCGTTCAACAGGGCGCTGCCTTGTTCGCCAAAACTCTCGGTGAGCTTGCCTTCAAAGCGCTTGGTCAAAAAGCCGGCGGCACGGGAGGCGATGTTGACGAACTTGCCAATCAAATCGCTGTTCACGCGCAGCATGAAATCTTCGGCGTTGAAGTCCACGTCTTCGTTGCGGTTGTTCAGCTTGGTGGCCAAGTAGTAGCGCAGCCACTCGGGGTTCATGCCCAGGCTGAGGTACTTGAGTGGGTCAAGACCGGTGCCCCGGCTCTTGCTCATCTTCTCGCCGTTGTTGACGGTCAAGAAGCCATGCACAAACACGTTGTTGGGTGTCTTGCGTCCGCTGAAATGCAGCATGGCGGGCCAGAACAAGGTGTGGAAGGTGACGATGTCTTTGCCAATGAAGTGGTATTGCTCCAGCGCGGGGTTGGCCATGTAGGCGTTGTAGTCTTGGCCGCGTTTGTCGAGCAGGTTTTTCAACGAGGCCAAGTAGCCCACGGGCGCGTCGAGCCAGACGTAAAAGTATTTGCCGGGTGCATCTGGAATTTCAATGCCGA
>JACCDZ010485679.1_pt1 | contig 21635 bp, 19 predicted proteins | sample 7449551 | NCBI WGS metagenome assembly JACCDZ01 (sample SAMN15323452, study PRJNA562643) | freshwater metagenome | isolation source: river surface water | place: USA:Blue River Watershed | collected 2017-08-18
CAAGCTGATAATGGAAGCTATACACAATATACCGCTGCTTCTGCACGTGTATATGCTAATTTAGCAAGTATTCCTACAAATGATACTGTTACGCGTAATGGATCTACACATATTGTTGCAAGTGTTGAAGCTCCTTTAATAAATAGTACATCATATAATCAAGGAAGTCCATTTTTTTATAGATTATCTAAATGGTCTCTTATTAATTTAGATACATCTAGTCAAGTAGTAATAACACATAATGGCTCAACATTCACTTTTGGCAGTCAATATGAAACTACTTCTGTATATGCTACTGCGGATCCAACACCTCCATTAAGAGTATATTCTCTAGAACGCACAGATAGTTCTGGTACTTATCCTGCAGATATATCTACAAATGGTCCTGGTGTATATTATATGGCGACTGGTCGTCAATATTCTAAGGCAACAGGACAAGCATTTAATGGACCAATTGTTGCTATAGTGCGATTTAATATTGTTAGTCTTATTGGTGCAGCAACTCCTGGAGGATTGTCTGTTGATACACCGCTTACTCTTCAATCAGGTGTTACATATACTACATCATATATTAATATGGTTAATGGTCAAGAATATAAGATTCGTACAAATAATTATTCACCAGCTAATAGTTATACTGCTGCATTCCTCGATTTCGAAAGTGATGGATCTAACAATATTATAAGTAATGGTACTTCTAATCTTCTATTCACACAACCTACTGGGCATTATTCACCTACACTTGATTTTACTAATCCTGCCGCAATATCTCTTACATTTGTAGCAGATCCTTCACCTACTATTATTGGCGATTCAATAGTTGTTGACAGTTTTGCAAGTTCTATAACAGATGCATCTAATATTGGTGTTACTGTTGCCGAAATTTTAGCGGATATTTCATACTCTGATTTGAATATTAATATCGGGCAAGGTATCGGTATTATTGGTATCTCTGGAACTGCTGATAATCTCTTCCAATATAAACTACATGGTGACGTCTCCTGGAGCGACTTATCCAGTGGTGTAACACTCAACAATGCATTCCTGCTTGATGCATCTGATTCCATACGTATGTCGCCTCTTAATGAATTTTTTGGTAATGCCAGCGTGCAGATAGTTGGATGGGATAAAACTATAGGTACTGCTGGAACATTTACTGATGCATCCTATGTAGCCGATGGAGCTTTCTCACAAAATTACATACATGCTGTTTTTAACGTTTATTTCACTAATACATCTCCTGTTATTACCAGCGGACAGACTGTGATTTTCCCACAACAATATAAGAATATTGTGACAACTGGACGTCTTATTAGTAGTATTATTGATGATATAAGTGGTGCTATTACACATGATGATATTTCTGGACTTGGTATTGCTGTTGTTGGTGTACCTAGTTCTAGTATTGCCACTGCAGAATATAAACTTGCTGCTGATGTTTCATGGAATGTTCTAACTTCCACTCTTACAAGCGCTTTATTATTGGGACCAACTGATAGTATACGTATTGTGTCTAATAATGATTATAGTGGTAATGCATCAGTCACTTTCAAACTATGGGATCAAAACTCTGGTGTACGCGGACAGACTGTTAATGCGACATTTACTTCTGGCGGGTCTTTCTCACAAAATAATGTAACCCTTACTGCTACTTTCATTGATCCTCCTGCATCTGCTTCATCTGCTGTAACAGATGCTATTGCTGATATATCCAATGCTGCAATATATGTAGAGAGTTTCATTGTAGCTCAACAATCTGCAGCAGTGTCTTCTGGAGATATTTTGAGTAGCATGAGTACTGCTATTGTCAATGCAACTGTTGAACAACGTACTGCAATTGTGGAAGCTGTTCGTAGTACAATCCTTGCATCAACCGCTGCTGATGTACAATCCATTTCTGGCGGCAAGATTGTAACAATTAGTGATGACCCCACTGCATTTGCTAATTTCGAGGCAACACTTGTTACCAGCATTTCTGGTCTTGCACAGAAACCTGTTAATATTGTTATCCCTGATTTCACTGGTGGAACTCCTACAATTACATTCGACTCACTTGCAACAGGAAGTTACATTAAACTCTTCGTGGCAGATGGTGAACAAATTATTATTAATGCGGATTCTACACAAGTTACTGCAACATATTATGATCTTAGTGTGAACTCTTATTTAACTATTAGCGGTGAAAATAAGTTGGTTGGTGATTTCTTCACTGTTGGACAGAAACGCTACCGTATTGCCGGCTTCGGTTCAGTTACCATCGAACCCTCCAATCCTCCTGTTGTAAGTAGTAGCCAAACTGTTTCATATACTCCCATTCTATCTAATATTTCTGATGCTGGTAATAAGGGTCGTACTGTTGCCAGCTACTTCACTACTGAACTAAGTGGCGAATATTATGATGTTGATACGAATCCCCTTAAAGGTATTGCAATCACAAGTACATCTTCAAATACACATGGATACTTCCAATATAAACTAGATGCATCCTCCAGTTGGGTAAGTATTTCTGGTGTATCTAGTGGATCCGCTCTTGTATTAGATCCTAGTGCAATAATTCGTTTTGTACCTAGTGAAACATATACAACAAATAACAGTTTCTCTTTCAAGATTTGGGATCAAACTGATGGTGCAATTCCTGGAACATTGGCTGATTCAACTTACCAAACTCTTGGTGCATATTCACAAAATAGTGTTGTCGCAGAACAAATTGTATTAGATGTTATAGGTATACAGGCCATTATACAAATTGCCGTTTCTACGAATGATACTATTGAAAATGTTATTGATTCTTTAGTAAACACATCCGTTAATAGTAATTCACAACTTATTAATTATATTGCTTCACAGAGCTCAACAAGTACTGGATCAATTACTGTTATTACGAATTATCTGACTGTAACATTTACTGAATTCACTGCTCCTGTTTTAGCTGGATCTGCTGCTGTACCTGTGGGAACGATATATGAAGATATTCCAGATGAACAAAATACAGGTTATACTGTATCATCTATTACTGATCATTTGGGCGCTGATTATAATGACAGTAATCTTGTTGTTAATAAAGGAATATATATTAGTGATGTAGGTAGTTATGCATTCGAATATAAGACAGCGTCTACAGATGCTTCATGGACTGCAATAAGTCTTGGATCTGGTCAAGTATTACTTCTTGATACGAGTGGTATGCTCCGTTTTGTACCTACTCTTCATTTTGTTGGTACTGCTGCATTCACTTTCGGTCTCTGGAATACCTTCTCTGGTACCACTGGAACTGTCGTCACACTTTCATCTCTCGCTAGCAACTCATACAGTACTGCAACACGTACTGCAGAAGTCGATGTAACAAATCTTAATGATGCACCTGTTCTCAATAATACTCCTACTATTTCACTAACATCTATATACGAAGATATTACGGATGCATCTAATAATGGTCAACAAGTCATTGATATTTGTGGGCTACTAGGTAATAATTATTTACCTATTGATCCTGATGCATTATTTGGTGTTGCTATTATTGGACAAACTATAGATACCAGTTCAGGCTACTGGCAATATAGAAATAACCTTAGTTCATCCTGGAATGACTTCGGATCTACTAGTGCCGCTTCTGCACTACTCTTAGATGATCAAACATATATTCGTTTCCAACCTACTTCTGCATATAGTGGTATTGCTGAATTTACATTCAAAGTATGGGATCAAACTGCTGGTGGTAATGGTACAACTGTTGATACTACTACATATGATCCTTCTGGTGCATTCTCACAAGGAACCGCGACTACACGTATTGTTATATCCAATGTTAATGATGCTCCAATTCTTTCTGGTAATCCTGTACATCGTATGCCTGTTCTTTCTATATTAGAATCATCTTTATCAATTAATGGAGTATCCATACAAACAATTATGAATGAAATTAGTGGGGGGATTGTAGATGAAGATACATCTTTTGCCAATTTGGGTATTGTACTTACTGGCTACAATGATGGTGGTGGCTGGCAATACAAATCTTCTTCATCTGGTGTATGGACTGAATATGATCTCTGTGGTGCTGATGCTGGCTTAGTTATCCCTCTTGATGCAAGTGGATATATACGTTTTGTACCTGTTGCTGGTTCACCAGGTGTTAAGAACCTGTATTATAGACTATGGGATGGTTCACTTGGTACAACTGCAACACCCGTTGCATTAGATGATATTGAAACATCATATTCGTCTGGTGCTGGTTCTGTATATCAAGCTGTCACTCCTGATACTACATCTACACTTTATTACATACAACAGAAGGTGACTGTGGAACATCTTAATTCTACAACATTTTTGGATAACTCTGCTAATATCCCTACATTAACTGCTAATCTTGCAACTGCTTATGGTATAACTGCATCCAAATTTGCACTTGTTACATATGATCATGGTGCAGATTATGTTGATTTAGTCACTGCATTTGTAGTAGATTCTGCTGATAATATTACCACAAAAGCACAACTATTCCTCGATACCAGCATATTATCAAATGCAACTTTACTATCATATCTAGCTACACAATCATCTACATCATCTGGATCAATTACTGCTGTGCAAGCTATTAATGATCTCTCTTTCATTGCTGTTTCAGCACCTACTATTACTGGTTCAATAACTATACCAAATATTGATGAAGATGTAGATTCTCTCGTTAATACTGGTGTAACTGTGGCAAGCATGTTAACTCTATTTGGTGGTGCATATGGTGATTCTAATCCAGTTGTAAATAAGGGTCTCATAATAATTGGTGATCAACATGCAAATGGTAAGTGGCAATTCAAGACTGCCAGTGGTGGATCATGGTCCGATGTAAGCCTTAATAATTCAGAGAGTTTACCTCTTGCAGCGGCGGCATATATACGTTTCTTGCCTAATTTGAATATTAATGGTGTTGTTAATATTTCCGTGAAAGCATGGAATACATATGATGGTACATCTGGAACATATACATTGCTTGCTGATCTATATTCTAATACATATAGTACTGGTGATGCAACTGTTGTACTTAATATTGATGCAGTGAATGATGCTCCTGTACTTAATAGTCCAGTTGATGTAATCATACCTACAATTACATCTTCCATTACAGATACATCTAATGTGGGTATTACAGTTGCAACTGTACTAAGTACAATTGGTGCTGCTTATAATGATGTTGATTCTGCTGCTGTATCTGGTATACTTCTTACAAATGTGTCTGCAAACGGATGGGAATATAAGGTTGATGAGAATGATACATGGCATACATATACTACAACAAATGTGGCTGCGAATGCAGTAATACCTTTGACGCTTTCTGGTTATGTACGATTTGTTCCTGCTCTCTTTGGAACTATTGGTGGATTCTCCTTGACATACAAAGTATGGGATCAGACTTCTGGTGCTGCAGGAACATCTACTACACTTGGTGCTTTGGGATCATCTTATAGTATTGGTAATGGTTTAATAACTCAGGCTGTTGCCCCTAACAATACGAATGTAGTATATGGTATTAATTTGGCATTCAATGTTGTTGGTCTTAACAATACTACATTTATGTCTAATAATACTGTACAAACTACATTGAAGAATTATTTGGCCGATGCATTATCTATTACTAGACGTAAGGTTGCATTCAAGGGCTTCAAATACATTGTAGATAACAATGGAACATATGAATATGTAAGTCCTATTGTATCTGGGTTCAAGACTTATGAAAATAATATAATTGGTGGTATTGAATTTAAAACAGAGAAATTCTTTATTGTTCAGGAATCAAATGGCGATTTAACAATTACTTTACAAAATCCATTTGCTCAAGGTGTTAATTTCTTTGCTTGGAGTGGAAGTGCATGGTCTGAAATAGTAAAACCATATAAAGCTCTAAATAATGGAGAGAGTTTCACATTTAGTGCATCATATTTTGCACCATATATTGAACAAGATATAGTTGTAACTAGTGTTCCTGGAACAAATGGTGTCCCAGATGCTGTAACAGGTATTGAATCGAAGGCATGGACATATGTTGTGTAAAATGTCACATTATATACTATTCTTTTCATTATATTATAATATTATAAAGAGTGTAGATAATGGTTACAGTTATAAAAATTATTCAGATAATTGAAGAATCCGAATAATCTGAAGATTATTTATATAATATGATAATTATAGTATGATATATATTATTGGTAATAAGATATATAATATTATAGGAGACAGTATATATTATGAACACAGGAAAATATATACAGTTAAACAGGTGACAGTAGGTAGTTCTATAATAAAGGCAGTAACTCATAACAGGTATTATATTTTTATTTTAACAGCAGCAGGAATTTACACAGTAGATCATACATTTAATGAGCGAGCGAAACCATATGCCATCCAAAATGCGTCACAATATATTGGTTGTAATTCACGTGATATATATTATACATATAATAATGAATTATACAAGATATCCATTGCAATTATATTTAATTGTAATAATGGTATGAATAAAATATTTGAAACACCATCTACAATTATAGGATTATATATAGGGGAATATTATCAGGCAATTATAACACATGATAAGGCGGCATATATATGTGGTATGAATAGTTTCATGCAATTTGGTGAAAATATGACCGAACTAATGTATCCCTTGTTTGTTCGCCCCAGGGGACTTAAAGGAACTCCTGTCTTCTCTACAAAATCAACCGCATACTTTACACAGAATTCGATACAAATATACGGTAAATATTCTTGTACTATAATAATTCAAGACATCATTACACATGTTAATATATGTAATAATATATTAGTATATGCTGCGGCGGCGTTACAGAATAATATTAAATATTATATATCAATATATGATCTTTCGACTAATAATTGTGTTGAGACAGTTTCATTATCAGAAGAACAGTTTCTAATAGGTATACGAGAATTATATATTATTCATGATACAGTATATATAATATTTAATGACAATACAGTTTTACATGTAGGACAGCAGACAGTAGGACAGCAGACAGCAGGACAGCAGACAGCAGGACAGCAGACAGCAGGACAGCAGACAGCCAGGCTTATATCAACAGGCAGCACAGCATATCATACTATCTATAATACAGCAACAGGTCTCATACAAACAGGTAGATGTGCTAAGCAAGGTCATATTATTATACAAAATACACAGTTAATTAAAAAGATTCTAACAAATACTACACATACTCTCTTTCTTTTTCATACAGGAATTGTATATATCATGAATAATATGGATGGGGACATTGAACAACTTATATTTAATGAACCTATTGTCGATGCATCTCTTGGACGTCAACACATGCTATTTGTAGGAGTCTCTGGAACAGTGCACTGCACAGGAGATAATTCCTTTGGTCAACTCGGCATTGCTACATATTCTGGTATTGTCGATTCTATACTTACTTTACCTTCCACTGCATTTGAACAAAAAGCAGAAGCCATCTTTGCATCCCTTGGAATTATTAAAGAAACATTAGGACCTGATGCATTTATAATAGAACGTGTATATGCTGGTATTGATACATCTTTTTTTATTGCTCGTGATGGATCCATATACTGTTGTGGTAATAATTCATATGGGCAACTTGGTATTGGTACAAAAAATACACGTAATGTACCTGTTCGTATGACACGATTCTGTTCTGTTATTGCTCTTTCAGGTGAAAGTGTAAGTGATATACAATTTACTGCAAATGCAACATTATTCTTACAATCTACAGGACGTATCATGACAGCAGGACAGCTGCCTGCCTGTGATAACCCCTGCCTGTTTCCCTGCCTCCTGCCTGCTGCTGTACAGCCAGCCGAGCGCTGCCTTCACAGCGCCGCTATCACTTCCTCATCCGAGAAAGTTGCCTGTCAAATAAGCACAGGTATCAATCACTATGTACTGCGTTTTACAGATAATTCAACAATATCTTCTAATAATGTTGAGAAATCAGATGTATCTCATGTAATATGTGGTGCATATCATACTATATATTTATTTAACAATGGTACTGTGGAAACAGAAGGACAGAATGGTTATGGACAACTCAATATATCACAACAGATACTTTAGTTGCAACCACATCCACCAACTTCAGGGCGCATTAGAGTACCATTACGTATAGGTTGTCCAGCTCCCAGATTACGTGTTAGAATTGTCTCCTGTGTCTTTACACCACCTTGTTCAGGTTGTACTGTAGTAGTAGACATTGCCTTCTTGAATCCTTTGAGAATCGCTGCTGTCTTATGCATTGTTAAATAAGATGAATCGTAATTTGCTGTTGGCATTTTATATTATATAGATATTTTCATATAGATAAAGGATTATTTATTAAATCCTACAATTTGTGGAACACAAGGAAAAAGTGGTGTTGGTATTGGCATTCCTGCATTACGTGTCTCTGGTGGCAAGGGTTGACACTGTATTCGTGCTGGAACACGCTGAATCTGTATCGGAGTCGGTTCATTTGCAACACATTCCAACTGTTTATTACGTAACCATATACCTGCCTCTATTCCACCGGGACTTATAGTACCTTTTACTTGACATACATTAACTTTATTATGTATATACTGTGTACCTGATATTGGTGCAATAGACTGTACTGTTCCTTCTGTTATTTGTCTTTTAGGACATGATGGTTCCTGTCTAAGCTGTGCAATACGTGCTGCTATCTCCTGCTGTCTTATTGCTGCAACCTGCTTCTGTAAATAACCTGATGCAAGTGTCGCCATAATTTTATTTGCTGTTTAGGATAGATTCTTTACATATCATAATTAATATACAGATAAATCGACTAGTGGTGCAACAGTTGATTGTATAACTGCTCCAGATACTTCTACTTTTATTGTAATTTTATCACCTGCTAAATATTGTTGTGATCTATTAGATCCATTATTAATATTATATGTACCTTGTGGTGATAGTGAAGGTATTGTAACTACCATTCCAGATACATCAATCATGTTTTTTTGAAGTGTTACTATTAATGTAGCACCTGTTGGTATTGAACCTTTAATTAATACGGACATATGATGAATGCATATTTGACTTGGTGTAATAAAACCGGCTCCACTAACAGTCAAATAATCATCTGACCATGTACCTGGATATAAATAATATGTACCTATTCCTATATTTGCATTTTTCCCATACATACCATATATCATATTAACAGGACTAAATAATGTTGTGAAATCATATCCATTTGCATTAGAATTCACAAGATCTGTTGAACCGAGATATATTGTTCCAACAGGTTGTGATATATCTGCTTTTGTTCCAAAACAACTACATGAACGTAAATAGACTACTCCTGATGGACTAATTATCTCAACGCCTATTGCATTATTTGAACCACCATCAGCATATATATTTACATCACGAAGAGATATACGATTTGGACCTGTACAATATATACCACGCACTACAGAATCCTCTTGCGCATTTACATTTATTGTTGAACTGCGCACTGCGTCTGATGCTGCATATACTGTAGAAGTTATACCTGAACTACGAACACCAATAACTGTTGAACTTGTATCAACCGTTGATACATTTACTACAGCTGTACGTAGTTTTGATGATGCTGATGTTCCGCTGAAATCTATGCCAATTAATGTAAGATTTGACATATTCGATGATAGATTTATTGTTAAATCTTCAATACGCGTCGAAGGTCCTGCATTAATTAATATAGTATCAGATGTTGCAGTATATTGTAGTGTAGTTGTTTGTAAACTTATACCACGTATTGATGTCCCTGTTTTTATAGTTATTGGAGCAGATAATGTATATGTTCCTGGAAAAATTAATACTGTATCTCCTGCAACTGCTGCTGCTGTCGCAGCTTCTACTGTCTTGTATGGATGAGAATATCTTCCTGCTGCAGTTGCAACCACATCATTGCCATAACTTGCGTCAACATATATAGTTCTACTGTGTGCAAAACCAGCTGTAAGAAGAGCTGGCTGTACATTTGCAGTTGTATAAGGTGTCCCTCCATTTATTGTGGTTGTTGAAATATCATATACATTTGTAATAGAATACCCTGCAAGGGAAACATTTTGAGATGCTCTATAGGTAGACCAAGTTGAAGGATGTGGAGGAGTTTGTACAGTTGTATATGGTGTCCCTCCATTTATTGTGGTTGTTGAAATATCATTTACATTTGTAATAGAATGCCCTGAAAGGGAAACATTTTGAGATGCTCCATAGGTAGACCAAGTTGAAGGATGTGGAGGAGTTTGTACAGTTGTATATGGTGTCCCTCCATTCACTGTTGTAACAGAAATTGCACTGGTTTGTAATAATGGCGCAGTTATTTTAATTGTTTCCGCAGATGATATATCAAAACTAGATCCATGACCTATATATGTACCATCACTGAAATGTATTCCACTCACATTCAGTAACCTATTTCCAGATATATTTACAGACGTTTTCGCAGGCCATTGTGACCATTCATATGCAGCTACACCCTCTATATCTACAAATCGAACATACTCTGCCATATTTACACTTTCCTGTGGACAACGACCATATTGCGATAAAATAGTTTTTGCCTTGACATAATCACCTGAATTAAATGGCATGATATATTACTTTACTATCTATTTCCATTGTTCTTATTCCGGAAAATACCATATATTATATTTATAATTCATTTTATAGAAAGTCATTATAAAATGAATTATATTGATATTATACTAATCACTGTGTTTATTATATTATGTATTGTAACTGTTATCAAATTATATAAACGGATTGAAGGATTTGCCGAAGAAATGCCTCGTGAACTTACTGAATTCATTAAAACCATTAACAAACTATCTGAACAATCCATGAAAGTGGCTGATGCGCTTGAGAAAACTCAACGTCAACCCTCGGTTCAAACAATATCACCTACAGCAGTTGATACAAGTTCATCCGCGTTCTTAAAAGGCGCTAAACAAATATCAGTTGATGAAGCGGAACGAGAAATAAAAAAACAATCAGAGCAAAGTTCCGAAGAAAACAGCGAAAAATTAACAATCGCCACGAAAGCACGCGATAATAATAAACTGCCAATTTTTGACTACGCCACATTTAATGAATTTATCGCTAAAAACCCGCAACCTACTGTAGATGATATACAACCATTTGTTAAAGATACAACAGAATACCAACACTTGTTGGATGTAATATATGATTTAGTTATAAATGAAATGCAGAAAATGAATGATCAATTAAATAAAAGAAAGGAAACATTCATTAGTGAAGCATTTCGTACTATATGCTGCAATGTACCAGATGATTCAAATAGTACCAATACACCGACTTTCAAACAACTATCACCAATAGAAAAAGATGCCATGTTAAAAAAACTGGAAAGTATATCTGCCGCCCTACAAACACCAGAAAACATCAAGAAAATGCTCATTATTGATGTAGCTTTCAATAAAATGAATGAAATTAAGATCAAAGCGGAGAAAGGTAAAACAGAAGATGTAATTAATGAATATGCACCAGATGCAAAAGCTGGCGGTGAAAATGATTAACTTGCATGACGCTTCTTCGTTTTCTTGAAAGACTTTCTACTATTAGATCGCCGCGATGAAGTACCTTCCTCCTTTGCACGCCTAATACGCTCCACTTTCTCACGCAGCAAACTCTGTAGCCGTGGCTGATGCCCCTCACAACGTAGCGAAATAAATGGAACTCTCGATGTTTTAGAACCATGTCTTCTAATACGCATACCCATCTCTACAACAGCCTGTGCCATACATAATAATGGAGCCCTCAACTTCTTCTCCAATACAGGTGACAACATTAGCGATAAATATAATGTTGCCAGTGTATCCATTGATCCAATACGCAGTATCTTCTCATCTCCATGGAAATTCACAGCAGCAGTTATATATGCATGACATGCAGTCTGTTGCACAGCAGCAGCAACCAGACGACGAGGACCCGCAGCAGCAGTACCACCTACATACAGTAAACCTACCTTCGGTATAAACTCACCCACTGATTCAATAACCTCTATATGCATCTTCTTCGCGCCATTAAGCCGACCATTCAATTCATCTAAATCTGCACGTATATTTGGTGAATAAAATATCACGGGCTTCTTTCTAGAAAATAACCAATGCGCTACATGCGCCCTCTTCTTACCCTCCAATTTCCTATAATAATCAACCGCTGCAGCTCCAACTAATATACGCTTATTTTCCATTAAAAAATACACCATCTTATTAAAATCATCACCATCTATTGCATATCGTCCCTCTGGTGTACCTAGACCCAAGTCCGTCGCACAATGCCCTGTATGAATCGGTCGCGCTGCATTTAACAGCGATAAACGCTCATATACTTTCGACCAACGCCCCACCTCCCCACGCGGACGACTCAACTCTAAATACATCATCATACGCAGCGTATTCACGTCTATATAATGTATTCCATCTATCTTCACAGACTTCTTCGACAGAATTTTATATAATCCCTCATGAATCTCCGTTACATCCGCTACAGGTATATATTCCACATATATTTTCGTTGTTCCTTCGTGCATACCCATACGAACTGATATATTTCTATAGCCTTCTGCACGGAAATCGGCAACAATCTCTTTAATATCTGCGTCAGCATTGGGTGTTAAGAAATCATAATCAGGTACACTTGTCTCTGGATCATAGAATTTCATGACACGTGGAAGATGCGCATTAATTGCCTGTCCTCCATAACATATACGCCCACGACGACGCAAGAAACGCTCCACAATATTTATCGCAAACTGTATATCCTGATCAGCAGCTGCCTCACGATCCAATACATCCTGTGCCTTTGCGGCTGCATCCTCTATTTTTTTCAATTCATCTAAGAATCCTGCATGCACCTTTAGTGGTGGTGTATCTTCCATTATTAATTAATCATTCTATTCATTTATCATTATAGTACACATATTAGATCTAAGCGAATATATTCGGTGTAGGTATCTGTCCTCCATTCGCATTCATCTGTGGAGGTGGAGTGTCTGCAACAATAGGAGCAGCACGTTTGAATCTGAGTGGCTCCTCCTTCAATGTAAAACCACTCTTCACAAATCCAAGTGCCTTCGTTATCGCCTCTCCATTCTCACCAATATCAGTGAATACATCGTATGCCATACATTGAACACCCGTTTTCATTGTAGCCTGTGTATCAGCAACGGAAGGTAACTCAATTGGCGAATAACCCATTGCCACCGTAAACTTTTGCCGAGTTTCATCACTCACTGTTGCACGACTTTCACTGGGAATACTTGTATAGTAATATATCTTATCTATGATACCATATATACCTACAGTTGTTGTGGGTGTCTCCGTGTGTCCAAAAATCCGGAGATTGGTCCATAGGTCGAGATCATCCTTCGGTTTATATGATAGTCCTTCTGTACGGAATCCCATTGTATCAACATTTGTCATGATAATTACATTGCCTTCATAACCATCAATATCATTCATAAACAGACGATCAGCTAATCCTTGACGTCTATAATCACCCTGACTTGTCATTCCAAGATGGTATGGTGCAACTGGTTCCAATGCAGCCGCAACACGTGACATATAATTCAGTGACGCGGTTGAAGCGGCAGTTTCACCTGGAAGTCGATGGAAATAGAGTGTAATTATTATTGGATCATTATTACGACCACGTACTTCTGCAATACCTTTTATTACCTCTTTAATTGAACCAGTATTATTGGAACGAAGGAAACCGCCGCTATCACGTACAACTATACGAGGAATATCGCGTGCCTCTTCCAAATAATCAATTGGTATTACGAAATTACGAACACCTACATCGAATGCACGCCGCACTGCCTCCTTCTCCTGGAAAACTCCATCAAGTGCTGGACCCATATATCCAGTTATATTCGTAGTCATTACATGATAATTTACGAAGGCGCGTTGATCTTGTGGAGTCGCTGTTAGAATATCGTTATATCCTCCTACACGATCCTTTCGTTGTTCATATGCTGGCCGAATCTGTTCAATACGATCATTCAATATTATCATATTATTCGGCTTTGTGGACTTCTTCGAATAACGTTCAAAACCATACTCTATAAGCGCTATAACACCCCATATAATAAGGCCAGCAATTACTGCAATGAGAAGGATTTTTAATGCAAATATGAGCTGACCTGCTCCTGATTTTGTACTACCTGCCTGGAGATCAAATGCACTTTTAATGCCTTTTGCAGCACCCTGCAAAAATTCTTTCGTTTTTCCACTCATATCTTTCGGAGCAGATACTACTGCTGACGATGGCTGTTGCGACATTTTCTTATTATCTAACTGTATTATCATTTCGTATATCGCACACAAATTTGATCAACAAGAGTTCATTCATTACATATATTATACTTCACATATGGAACCAGAAATACTACTAACCCCATTTGAAGATATGGATATACGTATAATTCGTGCTAAAATAGATGCAATAATAAAATGTTCTTCAGAACAACGGTCGCACTATAACGAATACCTCCAACAATTATCTGCAAAGGAAATGGAAATAATGGAACGTGGAGCGCGGCGGTTTATCGAGAAGAAAAATTGAATATATCTAGATTATATAGTATGTATTCACAACATACCATAAAATGGAGCCCAATACGATTTATACACGACTTAATCTACAATCTCTAAAGGAGGAAACTGATAGAAAACATCAAGAAGAAGCAATAAATCAGCTTGTATCACGTATTCGCAACAATATAATTTCAATAGCAAGCACTACAAATAAAACAAAATATCATTATCCAATTATGCTACAATTGGATAATAATAATGATAATAAGTATAAAATAGTTATGGATGCCATTTCACGATTAAAAGAACAATTTATCGATTTATCTATCGAATATAAATCACAAAAAGATATTCTTACAAATAAAGAATTCAATCATGGAATTTATATTGACTGGAGCGAATAATTAATATGAATATAAAAAATTGATTGAGACTGTCATACAAATATTACATAGCACTCAAAATGGAAACTGTCACCGCCGAACAAATCTATGACACTCTAGTATATACTACTTCCCAACTCCAACCTGAACCAACCGATTCTACAGAAAAATCAACATCAAACAAATGCGCATGGTGCAATGTTAATGATGCCATGATAAATAACGCCACATGTAAAAGACTTTATTGCATTGCTGGAAATGCATATATTACTACTGAAAAATATAAATGAGCAATATAACCAATAATCATTCCAATGAACATCTCACATAATTTATATATTGTATGATATATATTATTTCCCTTTTTTATTTCTCCACTGAAAACGAAGACTCTTATATCTAGCATATATTGTATAAACTGATATAGCAAGAAAGCAATACCTATATATGGATACCAAATAGTTATTACACCAATTAATACATGTATAATACTGTATAATATAGGTATATTATATACTTTATCGGAATAGGGAAGCATTTAATATAATATCCAGAAAAAATGGAGTATGATTATACCAGATATTCAAACAATTCTAAATACTTCTATTTAACTCTCGATACTGTTTTGGATACTTTATTGTAATTCCATCAATCAGATTAATTGTTATCAATATATTATTAATATAAATTCTTCCTCAAAATCACCACATAATTATAACATTCAGTCACTATTTTTTCAACAATACAATTGGATGGCAATATATTATATATTTCTTCTTCGGTAAATAAATGATAGAAACGCTGCAAAATAGCGCCTGATTTATTGTGCCATGGTATTGAATAATCTCCATTACCACGAGCAATCCATTTAGTTTTTAATGGTTGATCCAACATCCATACGGTAAACATGATCCTGCCTCCAGGCTTCGTACATCGAACCATTTCCTCCAAGAATCTTTTTCTTTCATTTGCTGTTGATAAATGATGTATTACTGCTACTGACATACACGCATCAAACAGTCCATTCTGAAATGGTAGATTTGTTCCAGAAGAACATATAATCTCATTACCTGTTTTATTTCTAGCAATATTAACTAGCCTTTCACTAATATCACATCCAATATATTGGAGATCATTTCTGTATAACATATTCTTTCCATTACCACATCCTATATCTCCTATTAAATCACCTACGCAGCATGTATCAAGAAAGTTGCGCACACAATTCCATTGTGAATAACGCGTCTCACTGAAATGATCTGCAATCTCTTCATATACCTCCTTAACCGATTGTGCTTCCATTATGTTTGTGCTGCAATCATCAATGTATATACATATCAAATTTAATTCATATAAGAAAAATTGAATTCATATACAATATCATGTATTAGAGCATATATTATGAGAAATAATGGCTTGCTGTAAGCATCTAACGATTACTCCAATAAGTAAGGATACAAACAATAAAAGCAGAATTGATTATCGTGAACAAGTAATAAGAGTGAAGGAAGATGATTTAATATGGTGTTGGGATGATAGTCGATTTAATAAAGCGAAAGTAGGTGAATACTTTGCATTCTATTTTCATGAAAACAAAGTTATAATTCACAAAATTGTAGCTGTAAAATTACCAATACATAGGTTACCAAGTTGGTCAAAAAATGTGGGTCAAGGTGATAGAAATGTACTAGAATTATCTGAACCATTACAAACAATTAAATGGTCTGAATGGCAACTATTAGATGGTCCAGAAAGTAAAATGGGTACATATACTACAAAAGATTTGAAAACAAGTAGACCAGAACTATACAAATTGTTAAAAAATATTGACAAAGATTATTATTCTTAGATAATATATTTATAATAATTTTAGAATATATCCTTCAATTCTATTTGGTTTGCAATTAGTAAAAGAAAAACATGGTGGAGTACTTCCACATATAACACAATATTTTCTGTATTTTATAGAATATCCATATAATATTAATAGAATACCTATTATAAACATAAAAATACCGCAATAATAAAATATATTATAATATGTCATTTATTAATAGTTTATTTTAAATATATATTAGGCTGAAGTATCTCTGAAATAATCTTCATAATCACGTATCGTCATTGCCATATTAATGAGCGTTGCTGGAGTTTTTGATGCATAGAGTTCCATTGATCCCTGACAATCGAATCCTGTATAATCACATTCACCTTTGTAGAAAACATACACTCCATTTGTCAGACGGCATAGAGTCTTCCAGGGTTCTTCATCATTTGCGCCACCATGAATCCAATAATAGTGTTCAATATTGTTTGGGAAGTTTCCTACATCTTCTTGTGGTTCTCCTGGAATATCATCTGGAGTTACATCATAATCGCCATTACGAATATATGAATAGGGATACTCCATTACTTCTGGATCTAGATCAACGGTTTGTTGACGCAGCTCGACAACTCGTGTAATACGATGTACACTTTCTACTGCCTCCTTTTCTTCACGCATCTTTATTGCTCTATTTTCATTATATATCATATATTTAATTTCTTTCAATAATTCTTGAATCAATTCATCTTTCTTGAGTCTATTAAGATATACACGTTCATAACATATTCTTTTAAAATGTTGCATAATCTGCGCTTTTGTTTGCTTTTCTAGATCATCTGCAGTATATATGAATTCACGCGCATAATCTACTGCTGTTAGATCGGTGTTCATTTTATAATATTCTACACTCTATAATATACTTTATAAATACAGCAATATATCAATTTTTATCTCTTTACATATTTATAATATACTCTATAATCAATAGTGAGTTCTTCACCTTTTTTAATTCGCCGCATCACCTTATATGTAGTATACTTACATGCCGAATCAAACACAATCTCTACATTTGGTGTTTTTGAATGATTCATATAAAATGTTATATCCAGTGCATTCATTCCATTTTCAGGGATTGCATACATATCATCTTCATTCTTTATTATGAAATCTTTCACTAACTTCTGAACAGTTTCAGGTAGTTCTTCCAACTCATCTTCTGTAATATATATCACTTTATATTCTAATGCTGCGCTACCAGGATATACAAATGGATTAGTTCCAGCTGCAATGTCTTGTATTGCAATTACTCCAATACCTGAAATAGAAGATACCCCTAAACGACAGTATGTTTGTTTCAATGTTTCCAACATTTGTATACTTTATCTGGTAGCTTGTAGAGAAGGCAGTAAACTCTCAAATTTTATCTTAAAATTTCCCAAGTAGAGCTAGAAAATCATATCGATCCTTATAATCACTAAGCTTATCTTTTATCTCTTGATATTCATCGTGTTCTGGTTCTATTTTTTCGAGTCTTTTAATTAGTTTCTCAATTAAAACTTGTATAAGATAAGCAGCATTTTCACAATGATATATAAAAGTACTCGCATCATTAAGATATACTTCATGATTTGTTATGTTGACATAGATATCAAAACATCGTACAACACGCATCATGTCATTGTAATCTTTAATATTACATTCATCTAATAGTTCGAATACCTCAAATAGTCCTTTCGCTTCTTTAGATTTAACTTGAAATTTATTATCATATAATATTCTTATTTCCATAATTATAGGAATGTTCTCATCGTTTAGTATAAATTTCATTTAATATATAATACATATTATACTGTATTATATATAATATATTGCAAAAATTGATAGAGAAAGACAGCGGAGGCAGCAGGACAGCAGCAACACAGCAGAAAGAATGCAGTTTGAACATAACAGGACACAGTATATTGTAGGCAAGTCAGCCGAAGATAATTGGCGTATTATTCAAGCAGCTGATAAAGACTATTATTGGATTCATGCCAATAATATACCATCTACACATGTCATTATATGTATTGACGTGGAACCCCTAAAAGAAGAAATAGATTATGCTTGTGCCCTTTGTAAAAAATATACACATGCTATTACTGCGTCAAAAAGCCCTATAAAATATATTGGAACTCTTATTAACAATATTAAACTTGGTTCTAAACCAGGTGAAGTGACTTTCAAAACAGCATCAGCATGTATAATATATACTCTATAATCCAACAGGCATATCAATACATTCATCTACATATCTATCAAATTCATTCATTTCATTATAATTTGCAATAATAAGCAGCTTATGATTTTTTTTAACAGGCATCTTACGAATAAGAGTACGAATAGTATTATATAGCGATGAAAGAATTCGTAGACTACCTGTAAGAGAATCACGATAGTATTCAACAATTGTTTCAATGCTATCAAGTACTATGACACTCGCTGTAGATAGATATGCCTGCTGAAATATATCATTAATTCGGCGAATTTTCTCCTGTTCTGACATTCCAATCATATCATTGTTACTAATCACTTTGATAAATGGATACGCTGCCTGTGTTGCAAGATGCACCGAGAATGCTGTCTTCCCTGCACCTGTATCACCTTTGATCATAATACTGTGTAACTGCGATGATCCTGTTGTAAAATTGGATATACTGTTTAGCAACTGTTCACATACTGTAGTAAATTCAGGCGAATAATGATTAATACCATGTGGGATATAATATCCTATATCAACATCCATTGTACCAAATTGTGGTGTATATGATGCAATGGCGCGTTCGAAATGCTGCTTCGTAATTTTAATATCGTTTAGTGTAATCTTTTTCTGGAGATTATCAATATCTACTACTTCATTAATTGCATATGATCGTGCATCACGCACTAGACCCTCCAACTCAGCACCTGTATAGTTTTTCGTTACCCCTGCAATATCTACAATACTTACATCAGCAGCAATACACTTCGATTCAATCAATGGCTTTGTATGAATGTCCAAGATTTGCTTACGACCTTCTTCATTAGGAATACCAATTTCAATATGTATCTCAAAACGACCAGGACGCAATATGGCGCTATCAATGAGTTCAATGCGATTTGTCATACCAATTAGAAGAATATTATTGAGCGAATCAACACCGTCAATCTTCGATAGAAGTTGTGTAACAATCTTATCATTCAGATCTCCACTGACACCTGATGATTCACCGCGCCGCTTACATAATGAATCAAACTCATCAAATACAATCACATGCAGTCCATCATTCTTCTCTTTCATATCCTTATCTGCCTCCGCAAAGAGTTGACGAATATTTTCTTCAGATTTTCCCACATATGATGAAATTAGTTCTGGACCATTAATAATTTTGATGGATTTTGCCTTCAGTGATTTGGATAGTTCACGTGCAATTAATGTTTTTCCTGTACCTGGTGGTCCATAAAGAATCATACCTTTAATATGATTTATATTGAGTTTGGAGATAATATGGGATGGTAGTAGTCGAGATGCAAATACTTTTCTAAAGATTGTTGTCAATTCATTATTCAAACCTCCAATATTGAGATTCGTAAAGTCTAGACCATTTTCGAAGATCATATCATTCGCGCAAAGATTTGAAGAAATGAATGAAATACCTTGACCATCTTTAACAAATTCAATTTCAGTATCATGCATTACCATTCCATATTGTACGGATGAACATATTTTTGGCATTGAGTCTTCAATTTCGATACGAAGTAATAGTGCATTATTATTGAATGCAATACTATATGTGTGGTGATTATTTACCAATAAATTAATAAATAATTTAAGAATGTAAGATTTTAGAAGATCTGTATTAATTTCTAGATGAGATCCTACAGTTACTTTTTTTACATGGATTTTTAGTTTATGTACCATACTAGTTACATTTTTAATGGGCTGCAACTCAACTATTTCATCTAAGCAAACCTTCATTCCCATACGTTGTTGCATACTTAGTGAAATACATCCTTCTTCAATACTTTTATCTGTTCCAAGATTTACACAATAACCTTTAATTTCTGCATAATGTTGAATTTTTAAGACCGAATCAGTTACTGGATTAATATATGCATATGGACTACATGCCATAGTATTATTCTTTGAACTGATCACTTTGAGCGACATTGTGATCTTTGAACTGCAAACTTATATATAATATTATACATATTTTTATTTTTCAATTTTTATACAATTATAAAAAATTGAATTATAATCTATCTATATCATGTTTAACTATTCCTCAAATGGATTCTAAGAATTATCCAGAACTATGTAATATTCCTGAAAATGAGCTTACACAAGAGATATGTCTTGCCGCTATTACTAAAAATTATAAGGATATATTCTATATCCCTTATAAATATTTAAATCATGAAATATGTAATATTGTATTTTCACAAGATATAAATTATATTAGATATTTACCAATTAACTTTACAACAAAAGATATGTGGGAAAAAGCAATTGAATATAATATTATACACTTTCGAGATATTCCTTATGAATATATTACAAAACAAATGTGTCAAAATATTATATCCATAAATAAAGATTATATTATATATGTTCCTAATGAATTTATTACTAATGATATGTATACAAAATAGACAATGTGATAATTTAATTTGTTTCCATTATTTTTGCACGTATAGTTTCTTTTCCTTCGGCCAATGCTTTAGCAAAACGATGACGACCATCTACAATACTATAATATGATGTAGTTTTGTATTGAATAACTGAAATACTAGGTAATTCATTCATTTTAGCACGGGCA
>JACCDZ011224760.1_pt1 | contig 21630 bp, 13 predicted proteins | sample 7449551 | NCBI WGS metagenome assembly JACCDZ01 (sample SAMN15323452, study PRJNA562643) | freshwater metagenome | isolation source: river surface water | place: USA:Blue River Watershed | collected 2017-08-18
GAGTCCAGCGGCAGCCGGAAGCCCATCGGGGAATCGCCGGGCACCAGGTACAAGCGCTCATCGCGGAAGAACCAGGGACCCGTCGTCCATCGGTTGCCCGACAGCGAAGGACTGGAGGACTGCAGCGGCTGCAGGGGCAGCACGTAGCCGATCACGGCATCCAGCTTTTGCCGGAACACGCGGCGCAGGCGCACGCGCTCCAGTTCATCGTCGAGCCGCGAATCGAAGGGATCGACGTTCACCGGCAGCCGCGATTCGCGCCACAGGTAATACATCGTGTCTTCGTAGCCGGGCTGGATGAAGTCATCACTCAGCTGCAGCTTCGTTGCCAGCGTGTTGATGAAGCGTTGCGCATCGTCGGCGGTATACCGCGTCGGATCGCGTTCGTCGGCGAACAAGGCCGGGTTGTGCCAGATCGGATGGCCGTCTTCGCGCCAGTAGATCGACAAGGCCCAGCGCGGCAGCTGCTCGCCCGGGTACCACTTGCCCTGCCCGAAGTGCAGGAAGCCATTTGCGCCGTACTCCTCGCGCAGCTTGTGCACGAGTTCAGTCGCATAGCCGCGCTTGGTCGGGCCCAGCGCATCGGTATTCCACTCCGGGGCGTCGCGCCCATTGGCAGCGACGAAGGTCGGCTCGCCGCCCATGGTCAGTCGCACGTCGCCTGCAGCCAGCCTGTGGTCGACCGCTTCGCCCAGCGCCAGCACTTGCTGCCATTGCGCATCGGTGTAGGGCTTGGTGACGCGCGGCGATTCATGGATGCGCGTCACGGCCATGTGATGGCTGAAATCGACTTCGCACTTGTCGACGCCACCTTCGATCGGCGCTGCGCTCGACGGGTCCGGCGAGCAGGCCAGCGGTATGTGGCCTTCCCCGGCCAGTAGGCCCGAGGTCGGATCGAGACCTATCCAGCCTGCGCCCGGCAGGTAGACCTCGCACCACGCATGCAGGTCGGTGAAATCGACCGCGGTGCCGGATGGACCATCGAGTGCTTTCACGTCCGGCGTCAGTTGTATCAGGTAGCCCGACACGAAGCGCGCCGCGAGCCCAAGGTGGCGCAGCAACTGCACCAGTAGCCAGCCGCTGTCGCGACAGGAACCGCTTTGCAGGCCCAGTGTCTGTTCCGGGGTCTGCACGCCGGGCTCCATGCGCACCAGATAGCGGATGTCTTCCTGCAGTTGCCGGTTCAGGTTGACGAGGAAGTCAATGGTGCGTGCCTTGCTGCGATCGATGCGGTCCAGATAGCGTTGCAGCAGCGGTCCGGCCGGCGCGGCATGCAGGTAGGGCGCCAGTTCTTTTTGAAGCAGCGGGCTGTATTCGAGCGGATAGTGCTCGGCACTCGGTTCGAGGAAGAAGTCGAAGGGATTGAACACGGCCATCTCGGCCACCACGTCGACCGTCACCTTGAACTCGGTCGTCTTCTCGGGGAACACCAGTCGCGCCTGATAGTTCGCGAACGGGTCTTGCTGCCAGTTGATGAAGTGGTTCGCCGGCTCGACCTTCAGTGCATACGACAGGATGCGGCCGCGGAAGTGCGGCGCGGGTCGCAGCCGTATCACCTGCGGGCCGAGTTCGACCGGGCGGTCGTAGACGTAATGGGTGACGTGATTGAGGGCGACGTGGATGGACATGTTAAAAAATGGCTATCGGGATCGGTCGCCTGTGCTGCATCACGCGCACTGCAAAGGTGCGGCGCAGCGCTGCAGCCGGCGCAAAACGGGTGCCGGATGCAGGCTTTGCACGACCTTGATGCCGCAGAATGGTGCGCGCAGGCTTTAACGATCACATAGCACTTTGCATGCACACCTCAGCCCGTCATCAGCGCCAAATCGCCGCCCGCGGCACTGAGGTTGACGGTCAGGGTCTGCTCGCAGCAGAAGCGCGGCAGGTAATAAGGCCCGCCGGCCTTGGGGCCGGTGCCGGACAGGCCTTCGCCGCCGAAGGGCTGTACGCCAACCACGGCGCCCGTCATGCCCCGGTTGACGTACACATTGCCGACGCGCGCGGCCTCGGCCAGTGCCTGCGCGCGGCTGTCAATGCGGGTATGGATGCCCAGCGTGAGGCCATAGCCGAGCGCATTCACTTGTCGGATCACGTCCAGCGGATCGCCGGACCAGCGCACCACTTGCAGCACCGGCCCGAAGATCTCTTCGCGTACATCGGCGATGCGGTCGGTAAGGCGCAGCTGCGGCGCCATCAGGTGGCCTGCCGTGGTGTCGGCTACCGGCGCGAGCGATGCCGTAGGTGATGAGGAAGGAGCCAGCGCGGCCAGCTGGCGCTGCAGCTTTGCATGGGCATCGGCATCGATCACGGGGCCGAGGTCGGTGCGCCAGTCATCGGCCGGGCCGGCGCGCAATTCGGCGATGGCACCCGCCAGCATGCTGATCAGCCGGTCGGCCACGGCCTCATGCACGCACAGCACGCGCAGCGACGAACAGCGCTGGCCGGCGCTGCGGTATACCGACTGAATGACGGCATCGACCACCTGTTCCGGCAGCGCGGTGGAATCGACCAGCATTGCATTGATGCCGCCGGTCTCGGCTATCAGCGGCACGATGGGGCCATCCTTCATGGCCAACGCGCGTTGTATGGCCTTCGCGACGTCGGTAGAGCCGGTGAAGGCCACGCCGGCAATGGCCGGATGCGCGACCAGCGCAGCGCCCGTGGCGCCGTCACCGACGAGCACCTGCAGCACGCCCTCCGGCAGGCCGGCGGCGCGCAGCAAATCGCCCATCATCAGCGCAATGCGCGGGGTCTGCTCGGCGGGCTTGGCGACCACGGTATTGCCGGTCACCAGCGCCGCGGCGACCTGGCCGGTGAAGATCGCCAGCGGAAAATTCCATGGGCTGATGCAGGCCCAGGTGCCGCGCGCGCGCAGCTGCAAGGTGTTGGCTTCACCGGTGGGGCCGGGCAGCCAGCGCGGCATCATCAGCCGCTCGGCTTCGGCGGCGTAATAGCGCAGGAAGTCGATGGCTTCGCGCACTTCCGCAATGGCATCGTTCCAGGTCTTCAAGCCTTCGCGCACCAGCGCCGCGGAAAACAGCGGCAGGCGTTCCTGCAGCCGGTCGGCTGCATCGCACATCAGGCGCACGCGATCGACGACATCGGTCGTGCTCCAGCGGGCGAAGGCCGTATCGGCCGCTTGCATCGCGGCCAGCACCGCATCTTGCACAGCGTGTTCGCCGGTCGTCCCCGCGGCGGGTACCTGCGGCAGCTGTAACTGCGCCATCGCGCGCTCCAGCGTCGCGCGCATTTCGGGCACGGCCAGGTCCAGCCCTTCGCTGTTGCGACGGGCGGGACGGTAGAGGTCGCGTGGCAGCGGCAGCGCCGTCTCTTTGCTGACACGCAGGGGCGTGTGCAGCAGTTCTGCCACCGGTACGTGCTCGTCATGCAGCTGGTGCACGAACGAGGAATTGGCGCCGTTCTCCAGCAAGCGCCGCACCAGGTAGGCCAGCAAGTCACGCTGCGGGCCGACCGGCGCGTAGACGCGGCAGCGCAGTGGCGGGGCATGCAAGGCCGGGTCGCGCAAGGTGTGGTCACGCAAGACAGGGTCACGCAAGACTTCGCGGTAGATGCCTTCGCCCATGCCATGCAGCCGTCCCAGTTCATAGCGGCGTCCCTGTCCGAGCTGCACGATGGCGGCGATGGTGGCGGCGTTGTGGGTGGCCAGCTGCGGGTAGATCACATCGGGGGCATCGAGCAGCGCCTTCGCGCAGGCGAGGTAGCTCAGGTCGGTGTGGTGCTTGTGCGTGAATACCGGGTAATGCGGCAGGCCCAGTTCCTGCGCCCGCTTGATCTCGGCATCCCAGTACGCGCCTTTGACCAGCCGGCACATCAGGCGCACGCGGTAATGGCGCGCGAGACCGATCACATGCTCGACCAGCGGCAACGCGCGGGTCTGGTAGGCCTGCAGCGCGAGGCCAAAGCCCTGCCAGCTGGCATGGTGGCGGGCGATGCGCGCGAGCAGCGCCTCGAAGATTTCGAGCGACAGCTCAAGCCTGTCGCTTTCCTCGGCATCGATGGTCAGGTGCAGTCCGGCGGCGGCGGCCTGCTCGCACAGCGTCCAGACGCGCGGCAGCAGTTCATCCATCACACGCGCCTGCTGCAGCGCTTCGTAGCGCGGGTGCAGCGCGGACAGTTTGACCGAGATGCCATCGCCCTCACTGGCCGCATGGCCGGCGGCATGAATGCCACGCTGCATGCCTTCCTGCCGCAGCATCGCCATCGCCGTCTGGTAATCCTGCAGGTGCCGCTGCGCATCGCTGGCATTACGTGCACCTTCGCCCAGCATGTCGAAGCTGAACGACAGCGACGTCTGGGCCTGACGCAACACGCGGGCGCGCGCCAGCGCATCCGGCATATCTTCGGCCAGCACGAACTGACGGCCCAGCAGTTGCACGGCGCGCAGTGTCGTGGCGACGACGGCGCGTGCGCCAAGGCGGTTCAGCAGATGGTTTTTGCCGGTCAACAGCTTCTGCGACAGCGATAGTGCTGCCGACGACAGGCGCGCCAATGCAGATGCGGAGTAAGCATGCCGGGCTTCGTCGCTTGTACCCTCGGGTTCGTGCGCTGCTGCCGGCGCAGTGTCATGGGCCAGGTGAGCCAGCTGGTCGGCGGTGAGCGCCATCGCCGTCTCGGCATCCGGCACGCGCAGCAATGCCTCGGCCAGTCGCATCAGGGCCTTGCCTTCTTCGCTGGTCAGCGGGTATTCATGCAGCAGGGTCTCCATGGCCCAGAACGGCGGCGGATGGTCGCGCACGGCGCTGATCCAGGGGCTGGCGCGGCGTGCCACCGGATCCCAGGCAAGCGCGTCGCCGAGAGCACGCAAGGCCAGCGCGGCGACGTCGGCCTCGGGCCGGTACGGGGAGGGGAGGCGGGACTTGGTTTGCATGGTGCAACTCCTCGTCACTGCATCAGTGGGGCGCAGCATTCCTGCTGCCGGTCAACGTCAGACGGTCGTCGCTGCCAACAGTTGCATCAGTTCAGCCTTGTCGACCGGATGGCTGAACAGGTAACCCTGGAATGCATGACAGCCATTGAGCTCGAGGAAGTCGCGCTGTGCCGCGGTCTCGACGCCTTCGGCAATCACGGCGATGTCCAGGCTGTTGCTGAGTGCGATCACGGCATGCACGATGGCCGCATCATGCGGCTCATTGGGCAGTTCCCGGACGAAGACCTGGTCGATCTTGATCTGGTCGAATGGCAGTTTTTTCAGGTACGCAAGGCAGGAGTAGCCGGTGCCGAAATCGTCGAGCGAGAAGCTGACGCCGAGTTCATGCAAGGCCGCCATCTTTTGCGCGATATCGTCGATGTCGCGTGCGAAGATGGATTCGGTCAGCTCCAGTTTCAGGCGGCTGGCGGGTGCGCCGGTCATTTGCAGCAGGTCGCGGACTTCGGCGACGAAGGCCGGCTGCAGGAATTGTCTCGGGCTCACGTTGACGGCGACGGTCAGATGCTGCGTCGCCGGATCGCGCGCCAGTTCGACCAGCGTGTTACAGGCTTCGCGCAAGACCCAGCGGCCCAGCTCGACGATGAAATTGCCTTCTTCGGCCAGCGGGATGAAGCGCGTCGGCGACACCAGTCCCAGTTCCGGATGCTGCCAGCGCAGCAGCGCTTCGGCGCCAAAGATGCGGCCATCGAGGTGACATTGCGGCTGGTACACCAGCTTGAGCTGGTTGCGGTGGATGCACTGGCGCAGATCCGCCTCGAAGGCCGAGCGCTCCAGCAGCGCTGCCTGCAGCGCGGCATCGAAGAATCGCACCAGATTGCCGCCCTCGGACTTGGCGCGGTACATCGCGGAGTCTGCCTGCCCGATCAGGGCGTCGAGGCTGATGTGTTCTTCCCTGAACAGCGTCACGCCAATGCTGGCGCCACCATGGAATTCATGCTCGCCCATATGGAAGGGCGGGAAGAAGGCGCTCAATACCTTGTCCGCAATCGTGGCCACCTGTTGTGCGGCCTCATCGCGCAGTGTGCCGAGGTTCTGCACCAGGATCACGAATTCGTCGCCGCCGATGCGCGCCACCGTATCGCCGGTGCGCAGGCTTTGCTTCATGCGCTGGGCGACCTGCACCAGCATCTGATCGCCGACGCTGTGTCCCCACAAGTCATTGACCGGCTTGAAGCCATCGAGATCGATGAACATCAGCGCGCCATAGTGCAGGCTGCGTTCGGCTGCCGACATGGCCTGATGCATCCGGTCCGCCAACAGCTTGCGATTGGCCAGTCCGGTCAGCGGGTCGTAATAGGCGAGGTACTCGATGCGCGCCTCGCTCTCCTTGCGGGCAGTGATGTCGGAGTTCACTCCCAACATACGCACCTTGCCCGGCCGGGTAGCGTCGCGCAGGGCCATGCCGCGTGCGAGCAGCCATTTCCAGCTGCCGTCCTTGCAGCGTATCCGGTACTCCTGCACGAATTCCGGCGTATGGCCATCGAGGTGCTGCTGTACCGCATCGAGCACGCGTTGCTTGTCGTCCGGATGCACCATTTCGCCCCAGGCGAGGATGTGGGGCGGGATATCCTCTTCCGCATAGCCGAGCATGGATTTCCAGCGATGGCTGTAAAAGACATGGTCGGATTCCATGTCCCAGTCCCACAAGCCATCACCGGTGCCCTCGATCGCGAAACGCCAGCGTTGTTCGCTCTCGCGCAGCGCAGCTTCGGCCTCGGCGCGCGATGCCTGTTCGGCTTCCAATGCGCTGCGCACGCCTTCCACTTCCGCGATCATGTCGTTGCGCGCGGGGACGCGATGTTCGCCGTACAGCGTCGTCATCGCCAGCGACAACTTGCGACCGGTGCGCCGCCCCAGCTGCACGCTGGCACCGACGGCTACCAGCAAGAGCGTCAGCGTCCACAGCGCGGTTTCGATGTGCTTGCGATAGAACACGGCGACGGGTATGCCGACCGTGACCTGCCAGCGCGAGACCTCCGACGCACTGCTCCAGGTCTTCATCTGGCCAGGCTCGGGCGCGCCTTGCGGGTGCTGTGCCAGCAGGGCGCCGGCGCCATCGCGCACGCTGACCTGCCACTCCGGCGGCAGGTTCAGGTTATCGAGCAAATTCTGTATCCAGTGGATGTCGATCGTGTTGAGCAGCAAATGCCTGACTTGAGCGTCGCGTACCACGGGCACAGCAACAGCCACGACATTGGTCCGGGTTGACGTTGCGAGGACAACATCGCCGACAGCCGGTTCGCCATGTTCGACTGCATAAGGGGCGGCTGCGAAGCCTTTGGGTGTCGGCAGGCGCGGCGGCACGGGCTGGCCCAGCGGAATCCCGGTGTTGAACAGGATGCGTAGTTCCGGGTCGGTCAATACGACCGAACCGCCGAAATTCTTGCGGAATACCTGCGATTGCTGGTACAGGCGCAGCAGGTCGAGCGGGTCGGCGTCAGCCGATTCGGCCAGCAGGGTCAGGCTGGCGATGCGGGAACGCAGGTTATTGTCGAGCGCCACGCGCAAGTTGGTCGCGACTTGAGAAGCACGCTTTTGCGACGCGCTGTTGACGTCGAATACGCGAACGGCAGATACATAAACGGCTGCCAGTATTAGCGGGACCACGCACCACAAGATGCTGCGCGTGACCAGTTTGCTCAAGCTTGTAGGCATGCTTTAAGCCCTTCCGGGCCAGGTACAGACTTTTGCGCGTGATGCAGGCAGAGGTGTCTGGTGATCGATAGTGTTATCTGGATTTTAATGTGAGTCTTGATAAATTGTTGATGTAAATCTACGAAGCAATTGCACTGGATCAATTTTGTAGGCCTCAGCCTATCGCTCTGAAAATGAGATTTGACGAAACGAAACACGACGCCCTGGCGGGGCCTTCGGCCATAATGAAGCCTTCGCCGGATGACGAGCCTGAACGATGACTGGACCTGCACGCCAACTGAACCCAGCGGACTCCGCTCCTGCGCCTGCACCGGGCGCTGACCCTGCGTCGGCCGTTCCGGCCAGCACGGCAAACGTTGCCGTTCATACCGATCCGGGCTGGTTGGCGGCCCACTGGATGCCTTACACCGGCAATCGCGAATTCCAGTCCAACCCGCGCATGGTGACGGCGGCCGACGGGGCCTGGCTGATCGATGCAGATGGCCGCCGCGTTTTCGATGGCTTGTCCGGGCTGTGGACGACCGGGCTCGGCCATTGCCGCCGGGAGCTGGTCGACGCCGTGAGTCGCCAGATCGCGACGCTCGATATCTCGCCCAGCTTCCAGTTCGGCCATCCCCTGTCCTTTGCGCTGGCCAATCGCATGCGCGATTTCCTGCCGGCCGGACTCGATCATGTGTTCTTCACCAACTCCGGCTCGGAAGCGGCCGACACCGCGCTGAAAATGGCGCGTGCCTACTGGCGCTTGCTTGGCAAGGGATCGAAGACGCGCTTCATCGGCCGCGAGAAGGGCTACCACGGCGTCAACTTCGGTGGCGGATCGGTTGGCGGCATCGTCGGCAATCGCAAGATGTTCGGGCAGGGCATCGAAGCCGACCACCTGCCGCATACCTTGCTGCCGGAGAATGCGTTCTCGCGCGGCATGCCGGCGCAGGGCGCCGAACTTGCCGATGAACTGCTGGACCTGATCAACCTGCACGATGCCTCCAACATCGCGGCCGTGATCGTCGAGCCCTGGTCGGGGTCGGCTGGCGTTATCGTTCCGCCGGCGGGTTATCTGCAGCGCCTGCGCGAGATTTGCGATCGGCATGACATCCTGCTGATCTTCGACGAAGTGATCACGGCCTTCGGCCGCTCCGGCGCATGGACCGGCGCCGAAGCCTTCGGCGTCACGCCCGACATCCTCAACTGCGCGAAGCAGATCACCAATGGCGTGCAGCCGCTGGGGGCGGTGGTAGCGAACAAGAAGATCTATGACGCCTTCATGCAGGCCGGCGGCCCGCACTACCTGCTGGAATTCCCGCACGGGTATACGTACTCCGCGCATCCGGTGGCTTGCGCGGCTGCGCTGGCCACGCTCGACCTGTTGCAGAAGGAAGAGGCACTGGCGCGCGTGAATGCGCTGGCGCCCGTGTTCGAACGTGCAGTGCACGCGCTCAAAGGCAGCAAGCACATCACCGACATCCGCAACTTCGGTCTTGCAGCCGGCTTCAGCGTCGATCCCGTGCCCGGCGAGCCGGCCAGGCGTCCGTACGAGATTGCGATGGCGATGTGGCAGCGGGGATTCTATGTGCGCTATGGCGGCGACACCATACAGCTGGCGCCGCCCTTCATCTCGACCGAGGGCGAGATCGATGCGCTGGTCAATGCGCTGGGCGAAGCCTTCAACGCTTGCGCGTAATGCCCCGTCCCTGATCCGCCCGGATCACCAGCTGCCGGTATTGGGCATCGAGGCCCAGGGTTCGGCTGGCGGCAAAGACTTGCCGTGCTGCAGAAGCTCGATCGAGATATTGTCGGGCGAACGCACGAAGGCCATGCGGCCATCACGCGGCGGGCGCAGGATGGTTACGCCATGCTGCTGCAGCCGTTCGCACGCAGCGTAAATGTTCTCGACCGCATAGGCGATGTGACCGAAGTTGCGCGCCCCGCCCAGGTCTTCCGGATCCCAGTTGTGGGTCAGTTCGATCTCGGCTTGCGGGTCGCCCGGCGCGGCCAGGTAGACCAGGGTGTAGCGGCCACCCGGATTGTCGTACTGGCGCGTGACTTCCAGCCCGAGTGCGTCGCGATAAAAGCGCAGTGACGCTTCGATGTCGGTGACGCGCACCATCGTGTGCAAGTATTTCATGCGGGGAAGCTCCAAGGATGAACCTGACGGCGCGATTTTAGCGCGAGGCTTGCGGCACCGAGGCGGCCGGCGGCAATTCCGCGTGATCGAAGAATTGCACGCCGTGCAGCCAGCCTTCGGCCTTTTCCGAAGGCACCGGTGGTGACGCCAGGTAGCCCTGGATCTCGTCGCAGCCCATCAGGCGCAGCATGCGCAATTGCTGCTGCGTCTCCACGCCTTCGGCCACCGTGGCGATGCCGAGCGAGCGCGCCAGTTGCGTCATTGCCTGGCAAAGCACGAAGCTCTCGCTGTCCGGCGACAGGTTTTGCACAAAAGACTGGTCGATCTTGAGCACGTCGACATTCAGCCGGTGCAGGCGCGCCAGCGACGAATAACCGGTGCCGAAGTCATCGATCATCAGGCTCATGCCCATGCTTTCTAGCGCGGCCAGTTCACGCTGCACACTGGCGTCATCGCCGATCATGGTTGACTCGGTCAGCTCGATCGCCAGCTGCGACGGCAGGATGGCATAGCGCGCCATGCAGCGTTGCAAATGTTCGCGGAAGGCCGGCGTCGTCAACTGGCGTACCGACACATTGATCGACACCGGGTACTGGCCAAGCTTGCGCTGCCGCCAGTCGGCCAGCATCGCACAGGCACGCTCGGCCACCCAGTCGCCGATTTCGCTGATGAGGTTGCTCTCCTCGGCCAGCGGTATGAAGCGTTCCGGCGAGATCAGGCCCAGGCGCGGATGCTGCCAGCGCAGCAGTGCCTCGAAGCCAACCAGCCTGCCTGTCATCGCGCTGGCGCGCGGCTGCAGGTAGAGCAGCAGCTGGTTGTCGGCGACGGCCATCGTCAGCGCCGCTTCCAGCGTCACCCGGTCGCTGATCTCGCGCTGCATCTCGGCGGTGTACGACGCGACACGTCCCTTGCCGGCGCGCTTGGCTTCATACATCGCGATATCCGCCGCCTGCACCAGCAGGTCCGCGTCGGCTGCATCATCCGGGTAGAACGCCAGGCCGATCGAGGCGCGATGCCGCATGCCATCCATACCCTGCAAGGCCTTGATGCTGCCCAGCCTGTCCAGCAGATGGGCCGCAATCTCGAGCGCGGTCTCGCGCCGGTTCAAGTCCTGCAACAGCACCATGAATTCATCGCCGCCCAGACGCAACACATGGTCTTGCTTGCGCACCGTCGCGCGCAGGCAGGCCGCGACTTCCAGCAGGAACTGGTCGCCGGCCTTGTGGCCGAGCGTGTCGTTGATCATCTTGAAGTTGTCGAGGTCGATGAACAGGGCCGCAAACTTCTGGTTCTGCTGCCGGGCTTCATCAATCATGGACGGCAGCATCGCCTGCATCCAGCGCCGGTTCGGCAGGCGCGTCAGCGGATCGGTCAGGGCCAATTCGCGCAACTGGTTTTCCTTGTCCTTCAACTCGGTAATGTCGCGCAGCGTGACGGCCAGGCCAAGGTCGGCCCTGACCGCGCGGCAGTGATACCAGCGTGTCTGGCGCGGGCCGGCGCGATAGATGTCGAGTTCGGCCTCGGCGAAGCCCTTGTCCAGTGCTTCGTGCAACATTGTCTCGATATCGACGCGGCCGCCGATCATCAGCACGTCATCCAGCGGCCGGCCGATCATCATGTCGCATGCCTTGCCCGTCATGCGCGAGGCCTGGCCATTGCAATCCTCGATGAGGAACGCGACGCGCCCACGCGTGTTCGGGGCGCTGGGTGACACCATGTACAGCTCTTCGCGTGCGCCATCGACGGCGAGGCGGAAGGTGTTGCGCACCTGCTCTTCGCGCTGCAGGCGTTCGTCGCGCCGCCACTGGATCAGGCCGAAGACGCTGCAAAGCACCAGCGCCAGCAGGCTCAGGCCGTACTGGAGCACGCGGTAAGCGACTTCGGTTTCGTCATGTTCGCGCAGCGCATTGACCAGATTGATGCCCACGAAGGCTTGCACCGGGTAGTACTGCAATTTGCTCCAGGCGACCTGCGCCGGCTCGCCGTTGATACTGCCGACGAATACCTGGTCGCTGCCCCGCAGGTCGGCTACGCCGAAATGTGGCTTCGCGTTGCGGCCCTCGCCGATCACTTGCCGAATCAGCCATTCGCCGTCGGAGAAGCGCAGCGCGATGGCATCGCCGTCATTGAGTTCATTGTCGCCGCCAAAGCGCACCAGATCTTCGGGCAGGACGGTGACCGCTACCACGCCGACCATCTTGCCGTTTTCGTCGTTGAGCCGGCGCGACAGTCGTATCACCTGCTTGCCCGCATAACGACGGATGCCGGGCTCGGGCGGGTTGATCACCAGCGTCGTCGAATTCGATGCCAGGTGATTGACAAAGAAGGACAGACCGCGGACCGAGCCGCCGATGGCGACCGGATCGGTCGCGCCTCGCACGATGCCTCCGGCATCGATGAACAGCGAGTTTGCCGAGGCATGCGACGGCATCGATGCAAAAACGTTGTTCAACAAGTGGCTCGACGCGCGTTGGGCATGCAGGTAGCCGACGAACCATGCGATCTGGTCCAGCTGCCGCAGCGTGTCCTCGACCTGACTGCGATAACTGGAGGCCAGACCGGCCACTTTTTCCCGGCCCTGGTTCAGCCATGCGTCACGGCTGCGATTGAGCGCGTATTGCGTGGCCGTGGCCACCAGGCTGATGCTGAGCACGGCCACCAGTCCCCAGATGCGCAAGGGGCGCACCCAGAGGGCGGGCAGTTTCTTGTTATCCAGGCGTAGTCTCATCCGTTGCGTAGGCTGCCGATGGCAGGTAACGACCCTGCATGCTTGTATCTAACCGTATCCGAACGATTGTAGGTGTTTCCGTTTCGCAATGCTCGAATGCCCCGCGTTTTCACGAATGTCAAAATGAAAACGAGCGCGTGCGGAAAGGCAGTCGCATGCCTTCACATCTTCAGCCCTTTGACCCTTGCGATTGCAGCGCCATGATCTGGAAGTTCTGCATGCGCGCTTCGCTGACCGAGTACCACTGGTTTTGCTGGTTCTGGAAGCGGTTGTAATGCTCGTACAACTTGCGGAAGGCCGCGCTTTTCGATGCTTCCTCATTGAGCATCTCGCGCGCGGCCTTCAGGCTGGCCATCATCACTTCCTTCGGGAAGGCGCGCAGCTTGACGCCGCGCTTGACCAGCCTTGCCAGCGCCATCGGGTTATGCATGTCGTACTGTGCCTGCATCCACACATGGGCTTCGTACGCGGCCGCGGTGACGGCCGCCCGGTAGGCCAGCGGCAGCGCCTCCCATTGCTTGGTGCCCGTGATTGCCGAGACCTGGGAACCGGTCTCCCACCAGCCCGGCGTGTAGTAGAAGGGCGCGACGCGGTCGAGGCCGAGCTTTTCATCGTCGAACGGGCCAACGAATTCGGCCGCATCGATGGTGCCTTTCTCGAGCGCCGGATAGATGTCACCCGGCGGTATCTGCTGCGGCACCACGTCCAGCCGCTGCAAGATGCGGCCGCCGATGCCGCCCACACGGAATTTCAGACCCTTCAGGTCGTCCAGTCCGCGCACCTCCTTGCGGAACCAGCCGCCCATCTGGCTGCCGGTATTGCCGCAGGGCGTGGCGGTGATGCCATAGCCTTTCAGGAAGTCCAGCACCAGTTCGCGCCCGCCGCCTGACACATACCAGGCCGATTGCTGGCGCGAGTTCATGCCGAAGGGCACGCAGGTGTCGAAGGTGAAGGCCGGATCCTTGCCGAAGTAGAAGTAGAGCGCGGTATGGCCCATTTCGATGGTGCCGGCCTGTACCGCATCGAGCACCTGCAGCGCCGGCACGATCTCGCCGGCCGGGAAGACGCGTATCGTGAATTTGCCCTGAGTGATCTCGCCGACCCGGCGCGCGATCAGCTCGGCGCTGCCGTACAGCCATTCGAGGGATTTCGGGAAACTCGAGGCCATACGCCAGTTCAGCGTCGGCAGGTTCTCTGCTGCCGCGGCCGATGCTGCCGTTGTTGCCAAGGCGGTGGCCGCTGCTGCGGCACCGAGGAAACCGCGTCTCTGCATGGTGTCTCCCTGTTTTTCTTGTCGCTTCGGGTCGGTCCTGCGGCCAGGCGCGCAGGTCGGGCGTGCGAGCCATTGTATGCGAGCGTCAACGCCGGTGGCGGTTCTGAACGCTGCGCTAAGCAAAGACAAAGCTGCACTGTGCAGCGCGCGAAAAGGCGGGGAAAAAAAAGCCCGGGACGGTCCCGGGCTTTCCATGTGCAGGCGGCAGCTTGTGCGCGGCTTGCCTGTCAGCGCTGCGCTGATCAGTGGCGATGATGATGACGATGTTGATGATGTGGGTGATGTTGATGATGGCCCCAGCCGCCCGAGCTCCAGCGCAAGCTGATGCCGGAGCCATAGCCGGGACCGTAGGTCGGGCCGTAATAGGGGCCGTAATACGGGTAGACCGGCGGCGGCGCGACCATCACGGGCGGGGCGACCACCACGGGGGGCGGAGCGACCACTTGCGGTGCGGTCGACACCACGACTGCCGGGGCCGGAGCCGGTGCCGGTGCGCCGGCCGGGGCGATCGTGATCGGCAGGTAGGGGCCGGGGTCGTTCGGCATCTGCACGGCGTACTGCTTGCCTGCGTATTCGTAGTTGACGTTGTAGGCCACGACGCGATTCTCGTAGACGGCCTGGTCGGTACAGGTGGTGACAGGCTGCGCGACCGGGGCTGGCTGGCCTTCGATGCGGTCGCCAAGGATGGCGCCGCCAAACACGCCGGCGGCAGTTGCCGCTACCCGTCCCATGCCGCCGCCAAGCTGGCTGCCGACAGCGCCACCGGCAATGGCGCCCATCACGGCGCCTGCGCCGGATTTCGGGGCCTGGGTCACGACCGTGCTGTTGGTGCAGACCTGACGTGGCACGGCCACTTGCTGCATGACCGGCGTGGTCGAGATCACGCGCGCCATTTCCTGCTGCTGCGCATGGGCCGCATGCGGCAGCGCGCCCGCGACGGCGAGGCCGGCCACGGTGGAAATCTTGGTGATCAGGGTATTCATGTGTCCTCCGCTGTATTGGACGCCGCAACGGGCAGTCGGGTGCCCGGAACCGCGTCATGCAAAGCAGGTTAACGGCTGGGCAAGGGGGTGGGATGCCTGATTACAATTCGATACACGGATGAAACACCGCCCCTTGCGGGCAGGCTTGATTTCGCGCAAGCCCTCCACGGTTTTTCGCGCCGGTAATCGAAGAAAGCGGGCGTTTTGCCTTCTGTTCAACTCTTGCTTTGCAACGGGATTGCTTAAAGTCGGCGGTACGGCTGGGCCTGTGTGCCTGCAGCTCTCCCTAACACTTTCGGGCCCTCGTCCCGGCGACTTGAACAGGAAACTCCCATGTACGGATTGGTAAACCGCGCGCTGCAGCAACTGGTCTGCACCTGCCAGGGTGAAGCGACCTGGCTTGAAATCCGCAAGAAGGCCGGTGTCGAAGACGAAGTCTTCATGCGCATGGATGCCTACCCGGATGAGCTGACCTACCGGCTGGTGGGCGCCACCTCCGAGGTGCTGGGAATCCCGGTGCCTGAGTTGATGCGCAAGTTCGGCCGTTACTGGACGCGCTACACGATGGACGAAGGCTATGGCTCGATGCTCAATGATCTGGGCCAAACCTTCCAGGAAGCGCTGTCTGCGCTCGACGCCATGCATGCGCGGGTTACCTTGCTGTACCCCGAGCTCAAGCCGCCGACCTTTCGCGTGACGGATGTCTCGCCCGAGGGGCTGAGCCTGCATTACTACTCTCAGCGACCGGCGCTCGGGCCGATCGTGCACGGCCTGGTCGAAGGACTGGCGACCCGCTTCGGCATCGAGATCGATGTCGTCCATGCATACGCGAAGGATGACGACCATGACCACGACCGCTTCGACATCCGCATCCTCGGACCCCTGTCCCATGTCGCATGATCAGGTGCGGGCCATTGCCCGCCAATGCAGCTCACCGACGTCGACCATGCTGCGCTGGGCGCAGGCGTTTCCGTTCGCCTTCGTCGTCGACCAGTCGCGCCGCATCACTGCTGCCGGCGAACTGCTGCTGCGCATCTGCCCCGAGGTGGCAGCGCAGCCCCTGCTCGAGGAATGCTTTTCCGCGACCCACTACGACCTGACGCGCGATTTCTCGCAACTGGCGGCCGAAAGCGGCCAGCTGCTGATACTGAATCGCATCCGAGCCGGCGTCGTGCCGCCACTGCGCGGGCAGTGGATGTCCATCAGCGACAGCAGCCTGATGTTCATCGGCTGGCCCTGGGTCACGTCCTTCGGACAGTTGGGCGAAATGGGTATCAAGCTCTCCGAGATCCCGCCGCATAATCCGCTGGCGGAAATGCTGATGCTGCTGCAGACCAATCGCAGCGCGATAGACGATGCGCATGAACTGGCTCAAGCACTGCGCCAGCGCCGCCAGGAACTCGAAGAGGTCAACAAGGAGCTGGCGCATCGCGCATTCCACGATGCGCTGACTGGCCTGCCCAATCGGTTGATGCTGCGCGACCGTCTGTCGCAGGCCATCACCCGCGCCGAGCGCAATGGCACCGTGCTGGCTGTGCTCTTCATCGACCTCGACCGCTTCAAGGCCATCAATGACACGCTGGGCCATCGCATCGGCGATGCGGTGCTGCATTCGGTAGCCACGCGCATCGCCGGCCCGTTGCGCAAATCGGATACGGTGGCGCGCGAAGGCGGCGACGAATTCCTGGTGCTGCTGGAAGAGGTCGGCAGCGCGCAGAATGCCGCTCGGGTGGCGACCAAGCTGTTGCAAAGCCTGGGCCAGCCGCACGACATCGAAGGGCACACCCTGCACTGCAGCGGCAGCATAGGCGTGGCCATGTATCCGGATGACGGCAAGAGCGCCGACGAACTGATCAAGCATGCCGACGCAGCGATGTTCGATTCCAAAGGCGGAGGCCGCAACCAGGTGCACTTCTTCTCCGAAGAGAGCTGGTCGCGTCTCGCGAAGCGCTTCACGCTCGAAGCCGAGCTGCGCACGGCGATCGAGGAAAAGCAGTTCATCATCCATTACCAGCCACAGGTCGAGCTGGCAGGCAACCGCATCACCGGTGCCGAGGCGCTGATTCGCTGGAAGCATCCGGTGCGCGGGATCGTGCCGCCGCTGGAATTCATTCCGCTGGCCGAGGAACTGGGGCTGATCGTGCCGATCGGCGAATGGGTGCTCGACGAAGTGTGCGCACAGATGAAGGACTGGCTGCGACGCTTTGGCTGGAGCCCTTCGGTATCGGTCAATATTTCGGCGCGTCAGCTGCAGGTGAACGATTTCGCGCAACGCGTCGAAGACATCCTCGCGCGCCACCAGCTGCCGCCGCAATTGCTCGAACTCGAGCTCACCGAACACTCGCTGATGCAGCAGCACGGCCACGCATCGCGGCTGATGGCCGGACTCAAGCAGCAGGGCGTGCGCCTGGTGCTTGACGATTTCGGTACCGGCTATTCAAACCTGATGACGCTATTCAGCATGCCTTTCGACATGCTGAAGGTCGATCGCTCCTTCGTCAGCGGCATTGAGGATGACGTACCCAGCCGCGCGCTGGTCGACATGATTCTCGCACTGGCACGTCAGCTGCAGCTGCAGGTGGTCGCCGAGGGCGTCGAGACCCGCACCCAGCAATCGCTGCTGGCCGACCTTGGCTGCGAATTCGTACAGGGCTACCTGCATTCGCCGCCATTGTCGCCCGTAAATTTCGAAGCCATGGCCTTCGCCGGCAGTGCAGTGGTCGCGGCCTGAGTTTCGGCCCGGCCGCGTGTGCAGCACTTGCATGTGCTGCACACGCGCCAATCCGCCAATCCGTCTCGTGTCCGTGCGGGCAATGTCTTTACTGACCGGTCTGCGGGTTCCTGCCGCCGGACTGGGTGCTTGTCGGTCCGGCGCTGCTGCCCATGCTCTCGGTGGGCTGCACCGGTTGCGCGGGCTGCGTACCCATGCTGCCGCCACCTTCGCCGCCGCCGGTGCCACCGGTTCCACCGGGGCCACTGGTGCCGCCAGCGCCATTGCTGCCACCCGACGGTCCCTCGGGCGTGCTGCCACTGGTTCCACCGCCCGTACCGCTGCCCGTACCGCTGCCCGTACCACCCGACGGCATGCCTGACTCCTGTCCGCCCGACGAGGTACCGGCCGGCTTCGGCGTCGCTTCCGATGTCGGCGCTGCTTCGGCGCCACCTGTCAGCGTATGCGTGCTGCCCGACTGCTGGCTGCCGCGTTGCCCCCATCCTGAGCTGCTGCAAGCGCCCAGCGCAAGCATCGAAGCCGATGCGATCGTGAGCGTCAACATGGTCTTGCGCATGATGTATCCCGCCTGTCTGTGATCTCCATCCCAAGTTAAGCGGCGCTGCACATCGTCGATTGCGTGCGCTCAAACGGCCGCCATACAAGCTTGCGCCGGCGACAGTGTTCCGACGCGTGTAAAGGCCGCGCTTGAAACGCGTCAAACGAAGTCCATTGCACCGGCATGCGCGCGAAAGCTGCCGCGAATTTCCTGTCTATACGTCGGTACGACGCGGCAGGGGAACAGTCCATGTTCCGGCGCGCGACAAGTGTCAACTTTCAGGAGATCACGATGGGTTTTGCGCGCACATACTGGCTGGCCGGCACCGGCCTGCTGCTGGCATCGGTCACGACGCTGTCCATCGCGCAGGGCGCTGCGCCCTCCCGCAGCGATAACTTGCAAAAGCTCGAGTCCTTCCGTTCCACCGGCGGGCCGATGACCCTCGAAACCGTACCGCAGACCGGCCCGCGCGCCGACGCGATACGGCGCAACCTGCAGAAGATCAAGCTGCCGCCGGGCTTTCGCATCGACCTGTATGCGCTCGTGCCCGATGCGCGGCTGATGGCGGTCGGCCCGTCGACCGGCATCGTGTTCGTCGGCACCCGCAAGAACCGCGTCTGGGCCGTGACCGACCGCACCCATACGCGCGTGGCCGATGAAGTGAAGGTGTTCGCGCCCGGCATCGACTTCCGCGTGCCGAATGCGGTCTGTTTCTCGCAGGACGGCTTCCTGTTCACCGTCGAACAGAACCGCGTGCTGATGTTCCCGGCGGCGGAATTCTTTTACGAAGGCGGCGACGTCGCGATCGGCCAGGTGGTGCCGCAAGGGCAGCTGATACCGACCGAGGAGGAGAGCTTCAACCACGGCGCGCGCGCCTGCCGTATCGGTCCCGACAACAAGCTCTACATCACCATGGGCCAGCCCTTCAACGTGCCGCCCAAGGAGAAGCTCGATCTTTACTATCGCACCGGCATCATGGGCATCATTCGCATGGATCGCGATGGCAAGAATCGCGAAGCGATTGCGCGCGGCGTGCGCAATTCGGTTGGCATGGATTTCAATCCCAGGGACAAGACGCTGTGGTTCACCGACAACCAGGTCGATGGCATGGGGGACGACCAGCCGCCGGGTGAGATCAACCGGCTGTCCAAGCCGGGCCAGGACTTCGGTTTCCCCTGGTATGGCGGCGGCAAGGTACGCACCAATGAATACAAGGGCGAGAACCCGCCCGCCAATGTCGTGTACCCGGAATCGGAAACCACGCCGCATGCGGCCGACCTTGGCATGAGCTTCTATCGCGGCAGCATGTTCCCCGAGAAGTACCGCAACGGCATCTTCTCCGCGCAGCACGGTTCGTGGAACCGCACCACGCCGGTCGGCGCGCGCGTGATGTTCACGCCGGTGCGACCCGATGGCTCGGCCGGCAAGACGGAAGTCTTCGCCGAAGGCTGGCTGACGTCGTCGAATGAATTCCTCGGCCGGCCGGTCGGTGTCGAAAGCCTGGCCGATGGCTCGCTGCTGGTGTCGGATGATTACGCAGGCGCGATCTATCGCATCTCGTATGTCGGCGAGGTCGGCAAATGAGCCCACCTTCGCGGGCAGTGGCGCGCCTGCTGGCCGGCATGGCAGCCGCCGGCGTCGTCCTCGCAACGCCGCTTGGGCAGGCCGCCGATGCCAATGCCGGCAAGACGAGGGCGGCGCAGTGCGCCGCCTGCCATGGGCCGGATGGCATTGCGGTGCTGCCCGAGGCGCCCAACCTGGCCGGGCAGGTCGAGGGCTATCTGGTCAAGTCGCTGAAAGATTACCGTAGCGGCGTACGCAAGCATGAACAGATGGGCGTGATGGCCAAGGGACTGAGCGACCGCGACATTGAAAACCTCGCGGCTTATTATCACCAGCTGCCGGCAGGAGGGCACGGCGCCGCGCGCTAGGCCGGCGAGGCAGGTAGCTCGGGCAGGCGGGTCGCGGAGCGGCGCATGACATAATCCATCCATCCCCTCCCCCGAAAAAGAAAGACAACCAGCATGACGACCCCGCTGCAACTCGGATTCATCGGCCTCGGCATCATGGGCGGACCGATGGCGCATCACCTGCTGAAAGCCGGCCATGTGCTGCACACGCATACGCGCAGCAAGACGCCCGACTACCTGCTGCAGGAGGGCGCGCAGGTCTGCGCCAACGCGACCGAGGTCGCGCAAAAGGCCGACATCATTTTCTTGATGCTGCCTGATACACCGGACGTCGAGAAAGTGCTGTTCGGCGAACACGGCGTGGCCGCTGGCCTCAGCGCCGGCAAGGTGGTGGTCGACATGAGCTCGATCTCGCCGATCGCCACCCGCGCATTCGCGCAGAAGATCAGCGCGCTCGGTTGCGAGTATGTCGATGCGCCGGTGTCCGGCGGCGAAGTGGGGGCAAAGAATGCGGCGCTCACCATCATGGTCGGCGCGACCGAGGCGGGCTTTGCCCGCGTCAAGCCCCTGTTCGAGCTGATGGGCAAGAACATCACCCTGGTCGGCGGGAATGGTGACGGGCAGACCGCGAAGGTCGCCAACCAGATCATCGTCGCGCTCAACATCGAAGCCGTCGCCGAGGCGCTGCTGTTCGCGGCCCGGGCCGGCGCCGATCCTGCCAAAGTGCGGCAGGCGCTGATGGGCGGTTTTGCATCGTCGCGCATCCTCGAGGTGCACGGCGAGCGCATGATCAAGCGCACCTTCGATCCCGGCTTCCGCATCGAGCTGCACCAGAAGGACCTGAACCTCGCGCTCGATGCGGCGCGGTCGCTCGGCATGTCGCTGCCCAATACGGCCAGCGCTCAGCAGCTCTTCAGCAGTTGCGTCGCGCATGGCGGCAAGGGCTGGGACCATTCGGCGATGGTGAAGGCGCTGGAGACGATGGCCAGCTTCGAGCTCAAGCCAGAGTGATGTCAATCCGGCAATTCGGCTGGTCGTGTCCAGCCGAATGCTTTATATTTCCAGCAATTAACACTTTAGCGAACCGGCTTCGTGCCGATTCTCCTCGGGATAGCCGCGCATAGCGGCGCCCCGTCTGCCGCATCCCGCGGCGACCCCGAGCGCTTTCCCGACCATGGCTGACGAAGAGAAGAAACCCGACGAACAGGACGCCGCCGCCCAGGCTGCAGCTGCAGCTGCAGCCGAGGGAGCGCCGCCCGACGCGCCAGCCGAAGACGAAAAGCCGGCCGAACCCCCCGTCATCTGGAAAAAGGTCGTCGATGACGGCCATGCGGGCGCGCACGGCGGCGCATGGAAGATTGCGCTGGCCGACATGATGACGGCGATGATGGCCTTCTTCCTGCTGATGTGGCTGCTGGGTGCGACGCCCGAAGACCAGCGCGCCGGCATTGCCGAGTATTTCCAGGAAACCGAACTCAAGGTGTCGGGCATGGGCGAGACCGGCGGCTCGAACGGCATGTTCGGTGGCCGCTCCATCATCGACCCCGAGAGCATGCCATCCGACCCCCAGCAAGCCTCGCTGATGGAGCGCGTGACCCCGCGCACCGAGGCCGGCAAGGGCGATGACCATGGCACTTCGCAGAACGACAAGCCCAATCCGAAGTACGGCAAGAACCTGACCGAAGAAGAAAAGCAGCAGATCGCGGCCCAGGCCGAGAAGGAAAAGCTCGACAAGCTGGAGA
>JACCDZ011406736.1_pt1 | contig 21608 bp, 24 predicted proteins | sample 7449551 | NCBI WGS metagenome assembly JACCDZ01 (sample SAMN15323452, study PRJNA562643) | freshwater metagenome | isolation source: river surface water | place: USA:Blue River Watershed | collected 2017-08-18
AACATTTCTACGAATTCAGAACCAGACAAGTGAAAGAATGGCACACTTGCCTCCCCTGCCACTGCTCGCGCGAGCAAGGTCTTGCCTGTTCCTGGACTTCCCGTGAGGAGAATTCCCTTTGGAATTTTCGCTCCAATGTCTAAATACTTTTTCGGATTTTTGAGAAAGTCTACTACCTCTACCAATTCCTGCTTTGCCTCTTCGTTTCCAGCAACATCCTTAAAAGTAACCTTTTTACTATTCGGATCATTCACACGAGCTTTTGATTGGCCGAATGAAAACGCTTTCATGCCACCACCTCCCTTCATCTGCCCTGACATGAAGAAAAAGAAGAGTACGATAAATGCGAGCGGAATAAGAATTGGGAGAAGGTTCATCAGCCAATAAACGAATCCAGACTCACTCTTGATATCGATATTTGCTGCTGTGATTTTTTCAGACGGAACACCATAATTTGAAAGTGTTTCGGAGAGCGATGACTCCTGCTCTTTCTTTGATTTCTTGATGACTCCATCCTTGAGCGTTATGGTGAGCTTGTCACCCTTTACGACAATAGACTGAACCTTGTCACTTGAAATATCCTGCGCGACTTCTGAAATTGGAACTTCGAGAACTTTGCCAGTACTTGGCGCGATCACACTATAGAGAAGTGCGATGACAAGTAATATAAAGAGTGCCTGTGAGAGCAGGTTTGCTAAACGATCAGTCTTTTTCGGCTTTTTACTGCCTTTTTTATTGGTAGAAAATAATTGCATATCCCACAAGTATACAGAAAAGTTATGGAATGACAATGAGAAAAAGTAGGTCGTTAGACCTACTTTTATTTGATTTATACCTTTGAGCTTATACTCACCCCCTCAAAATTCCTACTCCGGGTGACCAGTTTGTACCTAAAGTGGCAGAATCAAGTTCGACCGACAGTTTACCGTGCCATAGTCTTACTCTTACAAAATCAGGCAAGGAATCCCATCTCCTTTCCTTTGTAAAAATTAAAGTCGAACTATTACTCTGTACTAACTTCTTTTTTGCAATCAAAACTGCAAAGTCAACTGCATCACGTAGATAATAAGTGACTTCATGTATGAATTTCGTGTCGTAGTACCCATCTAGACGATGAACTTCCCCTGAGATGCTCTGCGAACGTCTTTCTGTCTTTGTTTGATACAACTCTTCAAATCCTTCTATTTTATCAAATAGACCACCATCTTCCTTTAATTTTAGGATCTTTGGTATGTCTTTTTGGGCATAAAAGTTTTGATTATTTGGCGGTAAGGTAATTACGGTATTGTTTTTATTTTTATAGAACATGAATTTGGTTTTATTGGTTTCCACAAAAGCCGAATAAAGCTTCTCTGGAAACCAATAAAACATCTGATCAGATAGTATCATAATACTATAACTCTGTCAAGCTTTGGAGATGGGCGGAACGACATGCCAAGTCACTAATTCGCTTTGCTCATAAGTGCTTGCCGGCCCGGCTCATCTATCTCGCCAGGCTCGATATGATTCCGCCCGTTCAATTCCGCACGCAAGTAAAGCAGTTTACTTGCTCCATCTCCACAATTTAAAAAGCCCCCGAAGGGACTTTCTAAATTGTGGAGATGGGCGGAATCGAACCGCCGTCTCAATAAGGCGCCAGCACACTTCTACGTACGTAGATTATTTGAAACCGCTTGCGGCGGTTTTAGGCGGAATTGCTTGCAAATAGACAAACATACAATTCCTGCCGAGCTTTTATTGTGTCGATGCAGGGCAAAGCTGTCCCCATATCCGAGCCTTTCGTTATTACGCCAGATCCGTCTTGAAAGACAAAAAACGGAAAGACGTCGCTCAAGTTAAGTTAAGCGAGAGCAAATCCACGCGCCGGAGCGTATGGAGATGCTACAGAGTTTGAGATTGCACTTCAAACAGTGAAGGAAGTTTTGCGAGGTTCCTCCACACTCGGTACGCATATACGGGCGGGATTTATTGATCGAATCCAATCATCCCCCTAAAACATCGCGAAGCGATGTTCGGGCGACCAGTTTTTAATAAAAACTGGTTTAGCCATAAACATTACACGCATGTTGGTCGATCAGTTTTGCTTACAAAACTGATCTAGCCAGATATGTCCTACGCAACTTTTGTTTAAAGCGCGCAGACCACAAACTCTTCAAAAATCGTTCTCGCTGAAACGCCTCAGCTTTACTTTGGTATTGTTCCTGATGAAAAGGGGTCAGTGGCCTGCGAGCTTTTGTTGCGTCGACATATCCAGCATTATGAGCATGTAAACGCTTTTCCATATCCTGTGTACATCCGACATAAAGCTTAAAATCTTTTTCACTTATCAAGATGTACACCGTATACATGCTCATTGCTATTATTTTTTCGTTTTCAAGGCTCGCCCGATCTCGCGGTTGGCTTCTCGTTTTTTGAGAGATTCTCGTTTGTCGAATTTCTTTTTCCCGCGAACGAGAGCTAATTCGACTTTGATCAGGCGCTTTTTATCATACAATGAAATTGGAACAACTGTCAAACCTGCGGATTCCTTCTCGCGGATCACTCGCGCGATCTCGCTCTTGCGGAGCAGAATACGTCGTTTCTGGTAGGGATCGTATCCAGGTGAAGTATTGCTCGGCTGGTAAGGCGGAATATACATTTTCACAATGAACATTTCAGAGCCCTCCTGTACGACAAAGGCATCCTGGAGAGAACCTTTTCCAGACTTGATTGCTTTCGTTTCCATACCGAGAAGCTGAATACCAGCCTCGAATGTATCCAGCACTTCGTAATTAAACAGTGCCTTTTTGTTCGACATGTACGTTTTCATGTAAGGAGAGTATAGCAGAAGAAATATTAATTCTCTGATGGGTTTTCAGGACGGATAATATTTCTGCGATTCATACTCCGACGGATATATTCCTTGAAGGCATCATGCACAGATTCCGGATTTTCCCGGAAAACCTTGTAAAGCTTGTGATACGTCACGAATTCATCTTGCAGCAAATCTCCAAAATACCTCTTCCACTCATTAACAATACGATCATCCAGGCCATCTCCGTCTTCACGCTCAAACATATTTTTATCAACATAATATTGATCTATCTCCTTTCTGATAGCACTCTTTTTACTCGCTATATTCCACAGATGAATAACGTACTCTCGAATAACCTCCGGGAGCGATTCAATATCCTGTAATTCTTCGTTCTCAAGTTTTTCTACCTGCCGTGCATGAATTTGCGGAACAGTGTATTCATGAGAGGATCCAGGGCCAAATTCAGGTGTCATATGAAAGGAGTATAGCAGAAAACACTTTATTGACATATGAAAAATAAATAGTAAGATGAAGAAAATTTAAAAAACTAAAAAGATGGACCCTGTAAAAAACCCAACAACCCTTGTTGAAGCATATGACTTTGTAAATCAACGCTATGTTTTCAATGAAAAACATTACCCTGTACTACGGCACCTGACTCAGCCACAGGATAAAAAAGTTTTTGCCCTCACCCATAGCTTACTTCACCTACAAAAAAGTTCTACTCATTTGGAAAGCAATGAAAATAGAGAGCTTTTGGCAGTAATTATGTCTTCACCAGAACCTGAAGAGCTTAGTGGAGTAAGTAAGAATTACAAAAAAGCTGTCTTAAAAATGATTGTAAACTTTATAAAGATTGCCGAGATCCTTGAAATTCAGAAAACAGAATTTGCTGCAATTCCCCCAGAAATTTACAAGTATTCGCCTATTCTGCATGGCCCGTGCCAGGACATAATGACCGCTATTGCAATTCACTGTGAAGCAGCAGATCATGGAGGAATACTAGATCAGGAATCATTAAAATCAACATTTAATCTTTCATGGGGGAAAATCCTTTATTGTTTTCAAAATGAAGATATTTTTATTCCATACGAACTTATCTCTGAGGTGATGAAAAGTAAAGAACCTGCTGTTTAAGTAATACAGAAAAGCAAAAGCCCCGCGATTCCATCGCGGGGCTTTTTTCATTATCTATGCCTTCAACGTCCAACCATCATCAATGAATTCCTTCAATTTCTTGAATTTAACTTCTTTCTCTTCCCCGTTTTTCATAACAACGATTTTATCATTGCGGGCGTGTTTACCATCGGGCATTTGCTGGAGGTTCGCATTTGGTGCAGGAGCGATTTCATCTGGCGTCATAGATGCAGGAACTTCTACGTGAGACAGAATGTCTACCATGCTCTGCGCAAAGTTTTGCTCGAGTTCACGGAACAGGCGTAGTGATTCACGTTTGTATTCCACGATCGGTTCACGCTGGCCGTAGGCACGGAGATTTACTGACTGGCGTGCATAGTCCATGAGCTCCAAATGATCCATCCAGAGGCGGTCCATGGTGTAGAGCGCCACACGGCGAACCGTTGCATACCAAATATCATCACCGAGCTCGATTTTCTTTGCCGCAAAAATAGTTTCAGTATCAGGGAGGCGTGAAGTAACTTCGGAAAGTGTCGTATCGAGGTATTCCCGATCTCCGCGGAGTAATTGATTTCGCTTGCCATAGATCAAATTTCGGTGATGAGAAAGAACATCGTCGAATGACAAAATATTTTTTCGAGAATCAAAATGGAAGCCTTCAATCTTTGATTGGGCTTGCTCTAATGATCGAGAAATAAATCCATTCTGGATCGGTTGATCTTCGGGTAAACCGAGAGCGCCAATCATGTTTTTCACACGATCACCACCGAACACACGCATGAGAGGATCGTCGAGACATACATAAAACTGTGTCTCGCCCGGATCACCCTGACGACCTGATCGTCCACGCAATTGATTGTCGATACGGCGTGCCTCGTGACGCTCTGTACCGATGACATAGAGACCGCCGAGTGCTCGGATAGCATCGCCCTCCTCAGTGGATGCATTATGACCACCCAATTTGATATCGACTCCACGACCTGCCATGTTCGTTGCAATCACCACACTTCCCCGCTTTCCGGCTTCGGCAATAATGTTCGCTTCAGAATCATGATTTTTTGCATTCAACATTTGGTGTGGAATACCTTCATTGCGCAGATGGAGCGAAAGGAGTTCATTTTTTTCAATAGAGACCGTACCAATCAGGACTGGCTGGCCTTTTTCGTGAAGCTCTTTAACACGACCAGTAATTGCTTTGAATTTTCCAGCTTCTGTTTGGAAAATGAGATCGACATGATCGAGACGTTGTGCTGGGCGGTGCGTTGGAATTTCCACAACACCGAGTCCATACACCTTTTGAAATTCTTCGGCAGATGTTTTCGCCGTTCCTGTCATACCAGAAAGTTTCGTATAGAATTTGAAATAGTTTTGGTATGTGATCGAAGCCATTGTTTTCGATTCCTGCTTGATCTGCACACCCTCTTTCGCCTCAATAGCCTGATGGAGTCCATCTGAATAACGACGACCCTCCTGCATGCGACCCGTGAATGGATCTACGATAATGATTTCTCCATTTCGAATAACATATTCCTGATCAATACGGAATAATGCTTTGGCACGAATAGCTGTCTCCAAATGATGAATCATGCGCACATGCTGTGGTGTGTAGAGGTTGTCGATGCCGAGTAATTTCTCAGCATGTTCAATACCTGCATCAGTCAATTGAATGGCGCGCATTTTTTCATCTACTGTATAGTCAGTTTCTGGGATAAGTTTTTCCACAACACCAGCGCAAAGCATATATAACTCTCCTGCATCCTCTGCCATCGTCGAAAGAATGAGTGGTACACGCGCTTCGTCGATGAGTACGGAGTCCACTTCGTCTACGATTGCGTACGCATGACCACGCTGCACAACACCGGCTTCAGTATATTGTGTATTATCGCGGAGATAATCAAATCCAAATTGCGCATTTGTTCCATACGTAATATCGGCAAGGTATGCGTCCTTGCGAGAAACAGGACGGAGGAATTCAAAACCCTGTGGACCAGCTTCTTCTTTTGTAAATGCTGGGTCATATATATATGAACGATTCATATCATTCAATATAGAGAGCGAGAGTCCAAGGAAATGATAAATAGCACCCATCCACGCACCATCGCGACGCGCGAGATAATCGTTCACCGTAATAACATGCACACCCTTTCCAGTAAGTGCATTAAGTGATACGGGAAGTGTCGCAACGAGCGTTTTACCCTCTCCTGTTCGCATTTCGGCAATAGATCCCTGATTGAGCACGAGCCCACCGATCATTTGCACGTCATAGTGACGCATCCCGAGTGTTCGTCGTGATACCTCTCGAACGAGAGCAAAGACTTCGGGAAGTATTGAATCAACACTCTCCCCACTTGCCAGACGAACTCGAAACTCCTGAGCTTTTTCTCGGAACGAATCATCAGATAGTGCCTGCATATCAGGCTCTAAGCTATTTATTTCCGCAACAATCGGACGAAGCTGTTTCAGTGTCCGCGTACTCTCGTCGCCAAAGATTTTCTCGAGTAGCTTTCTCATAGAGCGATATCATAACACAAAAACGAGCAAAATAAAGGCTTAGGACAGGCGTACTTATATTTCTGAATCCGAGTACGAACCCGCAGTGAATGTACACATTCACGTGAGGGCGCGGTCGCGTTTCCTGCCCGCCATTGCCTTCGGCTGCAGGCTTTGGCAGGCGGGCGCAGGATTTTAGAAATATAAGTGCGCCTGTCATTTTCAAAGAGATATAAACAAAAATTCCTCTGACCGAAATCAGAGGAATTTTTGTAGTTGAGCTAAGCTCGTTTCTTCTTTGAAGCCTTCTTTGCAACTTTTTTCTTTGCAACTTTCTTAGCTTTTTTCTTTGCAGCCATATTATGTATATTTAGATAACCTGATAACTCGACCCACGATGTGTCATGGTGCAAGGACACAACACAACATGTGCTATCTCCTAACATACTCATTATCGAACGAAGTACACTGCACAACAATGAAAAAATAATAAAGTTGTGGATAACTTTTGCAAAATTCATTTTTGTTATTCTCTTGTTCGTGCGAATGGTTGAATAATAAAAAAATATCTGATACTATAAGGCTTATATGGACCCCGTTAAAGATGATATGGTTTGTGTTTTTCACAAAGGTATAACATCAACTGGAGACATGTAGTCGATTAGTAATTCGAGATATGACGGAAATGTAAACATTTCCTATCTCTAACGGGATGGATTCAAAAAAAGTAACAAAAATATTGAAAGCGATCGCAAATGAACGACGATTATTGATCGTTCGCTATTTACGCGCAGCACATAGTGCCCCCGTGTGGCGTATCGCACAAAAATTAAATCTTTCCGTGAAATCAACGTCGAAACATTTACTCCTTCTCGACGCTGCACGTGTCACCACACGTGAACAACAGGGGTTAGAAGTGTTCTATCGATTACATAAACCAATGAATCCGATTATAAAATCCTGTCTCTAGAATCAAAGAAATAATTAAACAAAAATCCCCCGCTTTCGCGAGGAATTTCTGTGTGTGTTAAGACCTGCACCGCACGAGACGAGCGGGTGCGAGCTCCAAACAAACGTTCTATGTGAGTGCGACCGCCCGTCATCCTGAGGTTCAGGGTCAGGTCACACGTCACCTAGTATTACATACTTTTAGAAAATGTAAAGTAGCTCGTCAACTATCCAGACCAGTCCAATCTTCAAGCGATTTTGACCACGCATGTTTAATCCGGCCACAGTATGAGGCAATTGTTTGCTGGTAATCATCATTTGAAATGCTACCGCTCGCAAGCAACTGTTTTTTATTCCCCACATGTTTCCGTATCCGATGTTTGGTTTTCGTTCGGAGCATGCGATATCCCGGGTATGAAATATAGCCGAGCACATCTATTCCCTGCCTCCACGAACGAATACTGATTTTATGCGGATGCAGTTCCAGATGGAGACGTCCCCGCAAAAACATCGTGATCTTTTCCAAATAACCAAACAGAGTCTCTCGAGAATCAGAGAGTATGATGATATCGTCCGCATACCTCATATAGTATTTCACTCCGAGATTCCTTTTTACGAACTGATCCAATATATCGAGATATACGTTTGCAAAAATCTGACTCGTAATATTACCGAGCGGAATCCCCTTGCCTGGATGGGTCGAAAAACTACCCACGACCTCGCTCACCATCGTTCGAACCTGCGACGAAGCAATTTTCTCAAACACACGGGACTGAAGCACGTCATGATCCACAGAATCAAAAAACTTGCGGATATCGCATTTCAAAACCCATACTGCCTTTTTGTTATTCCCAGAAATCCTACGTGCAAAATCTTCAAAACGTTCCAGCATGGCCAGCATTCCTTTTCCGCGGCGCGACGCATACGAATCATAGATAAATCCACCATCAAAACGCGGTTCAAGGTATGAAAAAATCGCCTGATGGAGTAAACGGTCACGAACAGATGCCTTGCTGATTGTTCGTAGTTTCGGATCTCGAATTTGAAATGTCGTATACGAACCGTGTCGATACTTTCCATCCCTCACATCCACCCAGAGACGGTGCATGTGCTCCTCTACGCAAAAACCAAATTCAAGTACGTCGGGTTTTTTCATCTTCCCTTTCTGGAATATCCGCCATGCGGAAAACAAACCTTCTCGTGTTATAGTTTCAAAATGACTGAAAGCTCTCTCTCTCTCTCTCTCTCTCTCTCGAAATTCGCGGCACGAATCCGCCCTTGTCTATAAATTGACCGAGTGTTTTGTCGCTCTGCATACGCGTGTAGGGAAATTTCCCAAGCGCGACCAGTATACCATCGGCAAACGATTAGAAGACCTCGTGCTCGATATGATTTCACTCGTCATGCTGGCTCGTGCCAAATCCGGCAAGAGTCAGCTCCTGATTTTGGAAAAAGTCGATGTACATATTCGAGAATCATTCGTCCTACTGCGGATTGCGGAAAAAACAAAATCTCTCACCACTCCGGGATACACCGACATCTCTGAACGATTCTTGGAAATCGGTAAAATACTTGGTGGATGGATCAAAAACACAAAAGCCCGCTCTCTATGACAGAATGCGGGTTCTGCGTAATCAGTTCAGGAGAAACCCAGACCAAGGTTCGAATTCGAGTTCCTCGCATCATTCCTGCTCAAGTTCGGGCCATTCTCATCCCAGTTGCCAGAGTTGCCAAGGTTCGAGTTCACGGGTTTTTGGCACGAAGTATTCGTTCATGTGTCAGCGCGTTCCGGTACAGGAGAGGCGCGGCACCAAATGTGGTAAAAGAAAATATATAAAACGACGCACCAAGCATTGATTGTGAGGGAGCAAGGTCAGAGAAACGATGCTTCATTTCCTCATGATTTCAGTATACATGAAAACCCCTTTTTCTCTATTCGAGAAAAAGGGGTTCATTACTCATTATTCAGTTTTTCAAATCTCAACAATCAATGCAGGAGAAACCCAGACCAAGGTACGAATCCGAGTCCCCCGCAGCATGCCTGCTCAAGGACGGGCCAGGCCCAGCCCAGTCGCCAGAGTTGCCAAGGGCCGAGGCCACGGGTTCTGTAACTCCGTTTCGGAGGTACATATTCGTGAGCAGTTTTTCACCTGTCGCCTGGTTGGTTACAACCATACGAAGTAGTGTTTCCAAACCGGTTTCCATGAACAGGGTGAAGAATTTATACTTCACAATCTGTTTCAGAAATTCAACTGAATCATTGTTCTGAGTTTTGGTAAGCATATCCACATCACGTCTCACCTCGGCAACTGCAGTTTTCATTGCTTCGGTTATAGATTTAGGAAAAGATTTTTCAATCCATTCACATTGAAGCATAACCTGGGCCATAAAGCGCTCGCTGGGTGTGCCAGCGATTTCCGATTTCTTTGCAATCCTGAACACATTTGATTGGATGATTTGCTGGTCACGATATTCAGAATATTGTTTTTCAGCGAACCAAGCTTTTTTGGAAACAATTCCACGCTCCAAATCAAACTGGTCTCCGTAGAGCAGTTTTCCACCACCTTTTGACTTCTTGCCTTTGCAAAATTCTGCAAATCCAGGAAGACCAATCGTTCCACCACCCTCGTGAGTTGGTTGATACACCATCATACATCCGGCAGAGCGCGCCTCTTCCAGAAATAAAACTGAAAATGGAAGCTTATGTTCGGGCTTTGTATGTTTTGCATACACTGCACTCATCGGAAATAATTCCAATACTTTTGCAGGAGTTATAAAATCACTGCCAAAGATTTCCACTGCCTGAGCCACGGTTGCCGGCATTTCTTTGCGGATACCGATAAGGGCTGGGGCTGTGATTGGAGATTCTTCCGGCAAGAGCTTGTTTTTAAGCGCCTGCTTTTCACTCTCATCCAGGTCAGGTGACACCATGATTTCAGCTATGGTTTCTTGTTTAGCTCTTTCAAAGCGATTATTCCTGTTTTCGGTCAGGGCACGGATAGCCTCCTGCTTGGCGTCTGTGTCTACTGTTGTCGTTGACATTTTTTATTGTTTTTAAAGGTTTTGACTTCGAAAGGTAGTATAACATATGGCATGGAAAAGTCAACAAATTTACAGGCCCGGCTTTGGCCCTGTCTAGCCGAGCCTGCAGAGATGTGAAAGGTTTAGAAAATCTAAACCAGGCTAGCCCGAGCTCAAGCCAGGTTAGGTCTTTTGATCCCCTTTCGCGTGAAGTCCGCAAAAAACACAACTCCCGCCTTGCGGCGGGTGTTGTGCAGAACATTTGTTTGATATCGTGAAGATTTCTTTTGGAGCCCTTCACTCACATAGCTATCTTAGCATAGGAGAATTGAAAAGTCAACCCCCTTGTGCTACACTCTCCCTGTTCTTTTCTATATGATCGCTCTGCCTTAAAAACAGAGAGGAAAGTCCGGACACACAGCACGCTTTGCGTGCAAAAGTAGTGGCTCCGACGCCCGAAAGGGTACGGAGCTCCGACCTCGCAAGAGCGTCGGAGGTAATTCCCATCGTCCGCGAGGATAGAGGTGCGAGCAGAGACGCCCGCGTCGAAAGACAGAGGCCCCGTTAGGGTGACGCCCATGGCAATATGGGATTGAAACGGCAAAATCCTTACTCGTGTGCAAGGTCGTACTGTCCTGAGAGAAATCGAAGGGCTTTGTGCCGCTCGAGCTCACAAGTAATTGTGGGCCCAGATAAATGATCATACTCGACAGAATCCGGCTTATCGGAAAAGAACATATACATGAAAAATCGCTCCTCACGGAGCGATTTTTCTGTTATTCACTTATTTTTTAGAACAAAAGAAATAGTTTGAGATGCGAGGCACGGAGGCAGAAAATTTCAAGACGTATAAGGATACGGTGAGAAATTTTCTGCCGATCGCAACAAAGCAGATTGAATTATTTCTTTTGTTCTAGTCCCAATTGAGGGTTCCCCCGCTCTTGTATTCGGTCACGCGAGTCTCAAAAAAGTTTTTCTCTTTACGGAGGTCCATAATTTCACTCATCCATGGAAATGGATTTTCTACACCGTATACTTTTGCAAGGCCAATGCGCTCTAGTCGGCGATCAGCAATATATTGTACATACTGCGCCACTGCATCTGCATTGAGCCCTAAGATACCGCGTGGCAGACAATCACGAGCATAATCGATTTCCAATTCCACTGCTCGTTTAATATTCGTCTCGATAACAGCTTTGAAATCAACAGTCCAGATGGATGGATTTTCTTCGACAATCGTATTGATGAGATCTGCCCCGAATGCCAGGTGCACTGATTCATCACGAAGAATGAATTGGAACTGCTCGCCGATACCTACCATTTTATTCTGACGGAGGAATGAGAGCATACACACGAATCCAGCATAAAAGAAGATTCCTTCCATGATGATGTAGTACCCTACGAGATCATGTACAAACTTTTGAATATTTTCTACGGAATCTGTTTTGAAATTATTATCAAAAATAGATTTCGTCATATCTACCACAAAATCGTCCTTTGCTTTGATCGAGGGAATATTCTGATACATCGAATAGACTTCGTCAGGATCGAGCATGAGCGTGTCGCAACAATAGATGAATGTATCGGTATGCACAGCCTCTTCATATGCCTGACGGAGGAGATACTGCCGACATTCAGGATTCGTAATATGGCGATAGATAGAAAGTACGATGTTGTTTGCCGTGAGAGATTCAGCTGTCGAGAAAAATCCCATATTGCGCATGATGAGGTGTCGCTCGTCTGCCGTGAGAAGGTTTGGATTCTTCCATGTCTCCACGTCTTTCTGCATGTTTACCTCTTCGGGTACCCAATTATTATTCACACCATCCTTGTAGTGTTTACGCGCCCACTTGTAATGCATGGGAAGGATTTTATTTGGATCAGTCGAATTATTGTTGAGGATTGTTTTTTCAGCCATAAGATGAGGTTTCAGCTGTCAGCTTTGAGCTTTCAGGAAAGTTTATTGAGCATTACTGATAACATTTTTCTTATCTCGACAAGAATCGCTTCGGCAGGCGACACATCTAAGTGATATATATCATGCCCTAAAATGAGTTGTGTTTCAAGTTCTGCAAGAGAACCCAATGCAATATGAAGAAATTGAGCAAAATCTTTCTTTGTTTTTCTCTGTCGACCCTCCGCTATGTTTGAAGGGATTGAAATTGCACACCTCCTCATTTGAGAAGTAAGTCCATACATCTCTTTTTGAGGAAGCTTTTCTGTTATCTCATAGACAATTCGCGCAAGAGCCATACTCTTTTGCCACACGATAAGGTCTTTGAAGGATTGTACGGTTTCCATATTCCTGAAAGCTGACAGCTGAAACCTATAAGCTTGCTATTGGCAGCTCTCGCACACCTCTCCCGCAATCACAACTGTTGGTTTTTTCATTATATCACCTGTCGCAGCAGTTTCAGGAACACCTTCTTTGTATTTGTTGATATCAACCGTTGATTTTTCAACAGATGATGCACCGAGTGATCGGAGGTAATACGTAGTTTTCAATCCCATCTTCCACGCCATCATATAGGCATCAGAAATAGCACGTCCTGATTGAGTAGAAAGGAATACGTTAATAGATTGTGATTGATCAATCCATTTTCCACGATGTGCAGCGTGAGCCATGATCCAATAGGGATCGATCTGGAACACTTCTTTGTATTTCATGCGAAGCGAAAGTGGAATATCAGTTATCGGTTCTAGGTTTCCATCGAAATGTTTGATTTTTTCAAGCATATCAGGGTTCCATAAATTGAGCTTTTTCAAATCGCGAACAAGGTACTCATTTACCACAGTAAACTCTCCCGAGAAATTTGATTTCACGTAGAGGTTTTTGTAAATCGGCTCAACAGATGGGAGACATCCTGTAATGTTTGCAATTGTTGCTGTTGGTGCAATAGCCATCGTGTTCGAGTTTCGCATACCATACTGCTTTACTGACTCGCGAACAGGAGCCCAGTCCATAGCGCCAACAGGGGCAATACCTGTCGAGATACCACGCTCGTCCTCGAGGAGTCGGAGTGTATCAACCGGGAAGAGATTGCGATCCCATTTTGAGCCTTTAAATGATGAATACGCCCCCTTTTCTTTTGCGAGAAGTGACGACGCCATAATTGCGTGCCATGAAATAAATTCCATTGTCTCATCAGAGAGTTTTACTGCTTCTTCGGAATCAAATGCGAGATCAAGCTCAAAAAACATGTCTTGGGTTGCCATGATAGCGAGCCCGATCGGTCGGTGACGTTCGTTTGAAACCTGACCTTCGATTGTTGGATAGAAACTAATATCGATCACATTGTCGAGCATACGGATAGCATCACGCACCGTACCAGCAAGGAGTTCACGGTCGAGCGCTCCATTTCGAATATGACGAACGAGATTCACTGATCCAATATTGCATACAGCGGTTTCCTCGGCAGAGGTATTGAGCGTAATTTCTGTACAAAGGTTTGAACAATGTACAACACCTACGTGATCCTGCGGTGACCGGATATTACAAGGGTCTTTGAATGTGATCCATGGGTGCCCTGTTTCAAACAACATCATGATCATTTTTCGCCACAAATCTGCTGCCTGAATACGCTTATGCATTTTCAATTTACCCTCATCAGCCATGCGCTCATACTCGACATACTTTTCTTCAAATGCTTTTCCGTAGATATGGTGGAGCTCAGGAACTTCGTGAGGTGAAAACAGTGTCCATTGACCATTTTCCTGTACACGTTTCATGAACAAATCTGGAATCCAGTTTGCCGTGTTTGTATCATGTGTTCGGCGACGCTCATCTCCTGTATTTTTACGGAGGTCGAGAAAGTCTTCGACATCGAGATGCCATGTTTCGAGGTATACCGCTGTAGCACCACGACGTTTCCCCGAACGATTAATAGAAGCAGTTGTCGCATCTACAATTTTGAGAAATGGAATAACACCCTGAGATCCCGTATTGATCGATTTGATCCAGGCATTTGTGGCACGAGTATTTGTCCAATCATTTGCGACACCACCCGAGTATTTTGAAAGCTGTGCATTATCTCCAACAACCTTGAAAATATGCTTCAAATCATCCTCTACGGTTGAGAGAAAACATGATGACATTTGCGGATGTGATGTTCCTGAATGAAGGAGTGTCGGGGTGGACGGCACATAGAGCATCTGCGAAATCGTATTATAGAAACTAATTGCTACATCTGTTTTATTTTCTTCGAGGAGAGCAATTCCCATGGCGATACGCATCCAGAAATATTGAGGGACCTCGAGGAATGCCTCGTCCTCATCGCGGAGGAAATAACGATCATAGAGCACCTGGAGACCCATATATTCGAACAAATGATCACGTTTTGGATCGAGCGCTGCTGCCAATTTTTCGAGATCAAAATCGAGCAATCGTGCATCCAACCGTTTTGCCTCGACACCTTTTTTTATCTGCTCTGCAAATGCTTTGCGGAAAATTTTATCAAAATGAGGAGTGAATTCATCTACTCCGAGAACTTCTTTACTTAGGTCATTAATGAGAAACCGTGCTGTAATGTCAGAAAAAATAGGATCACGTTCAACGCGAACTTTGAGTGCCATAATAATGGCTTTGTTGATCTCGCTCGTTGTGATGCCATCATAGAGATTGAGTTTTGACGACTCGACAATTGCATCAACATCAACCACATCACCGTAATCAGCCCCCACCTCCGCAACAGCGGCGCGAATTTCGCCCATATCGAGCGCTACAACCTTGCCAGAACGTTTTTTTACCTTGAGCTCTGCGCGATTAATACGGTCGAGGAGCTCCTGCTGTTTTTCAAATCTGATCTCGGCTCGTTCCTGACGATAGAGAATATATGATTTTGCAACCTCGAAATCACCCTTTTCAGCAATTTTCTTTTCGACAATATCCTGAATTGTTTCCACGCTCGGAATATTTTCAGAATCACCATAGGTTGCAGCGAGCTCATCCATAACAACGTTCGTGAGACCCTGAATCTCATCAGGCGTAATAGGGGTTTGCATCGCACGATAGGCTTTTTCAATGGCAACCGTAATTCGAGAAGGATCAAATACCACGATTGATCCACTGCGCTTTTTGACGAGTTCGATAGTCATAATTGGTCGAAAAGAAAATAATAAAAACTACTAAGGTATATTCTATTGTACAAAAAAAACACAAGAAGAAGAAAGAAGTTGGGTCAAAAATAGCAGGTATCGCACACGACTGATCTGTTGTCAAAGTGAGCGACGAGAAGAGATGCTTTTATAAGCCCTGATCGACAGCAAGCACGAAAAAATCGTCTTCATAATTTTTTTATCTCTGAATTATTTCTTGAAATTGAATTTCAAGATACTGGAACTGTGGATATCGTAATGCGCTGCTGCGTGAGCGGGAAGTTCGAGTGCATATCGAACAGACTCATGAGGTATTACTACTGTTGGATACGTCTCTGGGGAGAGCGTTATAACATCAGTAACTATTCCATCACTCGTAATCCATACAATGTCAATCGAGAATTGCATGTCTTTCATCCAGAAACCATGTCTGTCATCATGATCAAACACAAAGAGCATGCCCTCATCCTCTGAAAGGCTTGAGAAACCTGACAATCCGAGCCCCCGCTCACAATCACTATCTGCGACGTGCACAGTAATCTCATTTCCTTCCAAGGTCGTCACAGATCCCTCTAGCGGGAGTTGTTCATTCGTTTTTCCACAACGATTATCGAGAGATACTCCTACGTAGGCAAGACCTACAGCAAAAATAAGTGCGAACAAGAGACTGAGAAGTGATTTCTGCATACAAAAAATTACTCCTCAAATAGCTCAACAGGATTGATTTTGAATTGCAACATTTTAGCACTTTCACGACCACTATCCCCACCCTTTCTCTGCATTCCAATTTTTCCTATTTTCAAACTACCTTCACGAGTTATTCGCACATCGCCAGCTCCAAAAACATTCATTACTTGGTTTATAGATTTTAAAACCCATCTGCTTTCTCCATTCATTTTCAAAATCACTAAAGTCCAGTCGGCCGAGAATTCCCCTCTACCTTTTAGAATATCTGAAACAATCAATATCTTGTTGTGCTTAAAAAAATCCACAAGTTTATCTTGATCTGACTTACTCATCTCATCTAAAAACATTCTGCGAGAATCACGAAGTCCACTTTTTGTCGAAGCGATTTCACCAGTAAAAAGTTTAAGTATCTTTGTTATGTCTTGAGAAAGATCCCAAAGCTCAACATATTTATCAACTTTTCTTTTGTCTATTTGATTAAATCCTTGTGGATTACTAACGAGTTTTACTTGCAAGTTTTGCAAATCTTCCTGTGATTTCAATTTAATTAAGATTGTTATTCTAACTTGAATATCCGCCTTGTATTGACCTTTCACTTTTGACGCTTTTACAAACTCAATATCGTCAATTTTATAATTCATTTCAGCTAACCACTCTTGAGCAACTTTGTCTGTTTTCCAGTTATTAAAACGATCAATGACATCCTGCTCATTGGTGAATCCGCCTTTGGCAGTTTTTGAGCCAAGAGCTATCATTTGTTTTAAACTTTTCTTTTTATTTTTCATATGGTTCTAATGTTTTAAATAGCTCTCTCGCAATGGCCTCAATAACATTGACTGTCATGGCGTTGCCTGTTTGTTTTAATAAATGTATTTCCTCAATAACTCCATCGACTTTCTTTGCGAGTTCTTTCGGAAAACCTTGAAGCAACAAGGACTCATACCCTGATAGTTTTCTAAATTTTCCATCTCTGACATACAAAATTCCATGTCTGCCAGTTCGGAGTGTCGGCACCTTATTCCGATAGATTCTTAAATCAGATTGCCTTGTATCTATCACTAAATAATCTTGTTCAAGGATTTCTTTTATATCATATTGTCCTTTGTTATATTTATTATCCAAATACTTCAAAAAAGTTTCGTATGCGACTTTTTTTTCATCAAATTCAAGCTCTTTAGTATCAGTGAGGTAGTCTTTAACATCTACTCTCGGCTGGCGTTCTGGAAAATAAAAATAAAAATCATCTGGCACTAAATCTTTTCTTATTCCGACAAAGTATATTCTTTCCCTCATCTGAGGAACACCATAATCAACACTGTTTAGAACCTGATAAAAAACTTTATATCCCGCTTTTTCCAATTCTTGCAGAATAACGTTAAGCGAGTTTCCGTTATCGTGATTTGTTAAACCTTTTACATTTTCCAAAATGAAGTATTTCAGATTTTTTGCGAGCATTATTTTTATCAGACTGAAAATTATCTGGCCTCGCTCGTCTCCCATCCCTTTTCTTTGTCCAATAACGGAAAAAGTCTGACAAGGAAATCCTGCGATCATCATTTCAAAATCGGGAAGTTTTTTAGGATTAATTTTAGTTAAATCTCCGTGATTTATTTCATCCTCGCCAAAAAACTTTCTATAAGTAACTTCCGCTTTTCTGTCTATTTCTGAAAAGCCGACACAGGACAAGCCGTTTTTCTCAAGACCAAGACGCCCTGCTCCAATTCCCGCACAGAAGTCCATAAATTTTAAGTTTTTTTGTGCTGCAGTTGCCATATTTGAATATGGTTTATACTAACAGATTCTAAGGACATTTGAAATCATGTGAAATTCTCCGATATCCTTCTATAGCCACTTTCCGCAGCTTTTCCAGCGTGACTCAAGTACATATTCATAGTACACTGCGCCCATGGAAGAACAGGTGACAAAAAAATCTTGGAAGCATGAAGTGATCGAAGTACTGAAATATGTATCGCTCGCTCTCATTATCGTTATTCCGGTACGATTATTTGTCGCACAACCTTTTATCGTCTCTGGTGAATCAATGTATCCCACATTTCACAACAGTGACTACCTCATCATCGACGAAATCACCTATCGCCTGCGCGCACCGGAACGTGGCGAGGTTGTCGTATTTCGCTATCCAAATGATCCTTCACGGTTTTTTATAAAACGCATTATTGGTCTCCCTGGTGAAACAATCATCCTCAAGGGTGCGACACTCACGATCAAGAATACTGAACATCCTGACGGATTCGTACTCAAAGAACCCTACGTTTCGTCACGACCACCACTTGGCAATAAAACGATTACGCTCCCTACTGATCAGTATTTCGTCATGGGCGACAATAGACCTGCGAGTTCAGATTCACGTATTTGGGGCCCCCTCCCAGCAGATCTCATTGTCGGACGAGCCTTCCTCCGCCTCCTCCCTGTGAGTGATATCTCAGCATTTCCCGGATCAATCCAGTCATTCGACCTGGACACCTACGAGGTTACCCAGTAGAATAGGTGAACTATGAGTGAAAAAAAGGTAAAACCAGCAAATGATAACCTTCAGTCAGTGAAGGGTATGCGAGATATTATGGGCGATACCTACTACAACATGCAGGGCTTTTTCGAAAAAGCCCAAGAAGTTGCTGAATACTATGGATTCAAACCTATTGAAACCCCTATCCTCGAACAAGAAGACGTATTCACTACAGCAATTGGCGCAGGGACTGATGCCGTAGACAAAGAAATGTATGCATTCAAAACCCGCAGTGGAGATCGGCTAGCCATGCGCCCAGAGCTCACAGCAGGCACTATGCGCGCCTATATTGAACACGGCATGCTCGCACAACCACAACCAGTACTCCTCTATCACAGTGGACCTGTGTTCCGTCACGACAAACCGCAAAAGGGTCGTTATCGACAATTTTATGGATTCGATATCGACGCATTCGGAAGCGATAAAAGTATCGTGGATGCACTCATCATGCGCACAGCTTATACCATCCTAGAAGAAGCTGGTGCAAAAAATCTCTCGATTGATATCAATTCGATTGGTGACAAAGACTGCCGACCAAAATATCTCCGAGAGCTCACAAACTACTACAAAAAGCACCTCAAAGACCTCCCCGCTATTGATCGCGAACGTCTCGTCAATAATCCGCTCCGCATTCTCGATTCCAAAGAAGAAAAAACAATTGAAATCAATGAAGGCGCACCGGATGCTATTTCATTCCTCTGTCCTGCATGTAAAAAACATTTCAAAGAAGTGTTGGAATACCTAGAAGAAATGAATATTCCGTACACGATCAACAAAAACCTCGTGCGTGGACTCTCCTACTACACGCGAACTGTATTTGAGATCACAGAAGAATCTACAAACGAAGCAGGTGAAGTGAAAAAACTATCTATCTGTGGCGGTGGTCGCTATGACTACCTAGGCAAAGCTCTCGGCGCCAAAAAAGACATTCCTGCCATGGGTATGGGATTTGGTATGGATCGCGTCATTGAAAGTTCATGGTATGCAAATTTGAAACCTCGCATCATGAAAGAACCAGAAGCATATTTCATCCAGTTTGGACTCGAAGCAAAATTGAAATCCCTCAACATTATGGAAATTCTGCGCAAAGCAAAATTCCCTGTAGTGCAGTCAATTTCAAAAGATAAACTCGGTTCACAACTCGCCCAAGCTGAAAAAATAGGATTGAAATACGTAATGATTTTCGGCCAGCGTGAAGCGCTAGATAACACAGTAATCATCCGCAATATGCAGACACGATCACAGGATATTGTAAAAATTGATGAGCTCGGCAAATATTTGAAAGCCCTCAAGTAACACCTATGGTTACGATTCTCCAAGAACCAAACGAAATACTCCGCTCCGTTTCTCGCGAAGTACCCATCGAACATATCACGAGCAAAGCTATCCAAAAAATCCTTGGTGATATGAAAAAGGGGCTTTATAGCCAATCTGATGGTGTTGCTATTGCCGCACCACAAATCGGCATTCCTATGCGCATATTCATGGTTGCCGGCTCTGTGTTTCAAAAGAAGCGAAAGGATGGTGAACCAATTACAGAGCCTGACCGTGTATTTATCAATCCAGTACTCACAAAACTTTCCAAAGAAACAAAATGGATGCCAGGAGAAGGCTGCCTCTCAGTTCGCTGGAAATATGGCAAAACAAAACGACACATCCGCGCGAGCGTTGAAGCCTATAATGAACGAGGTGAAAAATTTGGTATCGGAACATCGGGACTCCTCGCCCACATCTGCCAACATGAAATAGATCACCTGAACGGCATTCTATTTATTGATCATGCAAAGGATGTGAAAGATTTACCCGAGCCTGGGACTGAGGAAGAAGTAGTCTCATAAGAAAAAGAGCTCAGTTTCGCTTCGCGAAACTGAGCTCTTTATAATCAGCCTTTTAATTGTCTACAACACTGTCATGCGAACATTTGCCTTTTCAGCCAAGTTAAAAAGTTTTTCGGCCTCTTCTTTCTCAAAAGCTCTTTGCTGTATCAAATATTCAATCCACTGAGCTTTACCTTTGGGTTGCACATAGAGCGGGAGCTGCATAAATGTTCCATCTGCTCCTGTTAATCCCCATGAACGGAATGTTTTTTGAATAACTTGCAAAGTTGTCATCATTCTCCTGTCTTTTTTAATCTCTCCAGTAATTTGTTTCCACCTGATGCGAAGAACATCATGCACCGAGATTTCAAAAAGTTCACCGATATCTTTCTTCCAAAGTTTTTCCGCGATATGCGCAAAAGGAGAAGTGCGGATGGCTGCTGTTTGAATGGATACCATCCGGGCAACAGGAAGAGAGATAAGGAAGTTTTTCTTTAACTTTCCATAATCCAACTCCCCACTAGTAGTTTTTGGGAGAAGCATGCACCAGTCATTATGGTCAAAACCATTATCTAACAGAAATTGGCGGAGGCTGATGAAAGCTTTTGAATAACGATGGAGTCCTTTTCTGGTTGGCCCTAAATTGTGATAATCACACCTGAAACAATACCTGCCCCAGGTAGGTATAAGATTCCATTCAAAAAACTGCTGAAGGGTTGGAATTTTTTCCTCATCCATACCTTTCGTAAAAAAATATTTTCGAAGTGCAGGGAGTCCTGGAAGAAGATGCATTTGAGTGCCACGTAGTTTGATTTTTGAATACATAGTTTTCTGTTTTTAATTTTTCATTATATTACACTATATTTATACTATTGTCAATAAGCAAAAAAGGTGACCTTCCGGTATGATAGCTGCATGTCAAAAATCATCTTTTTCGGAACACCTGACGTAGCTGTCACCACCCTCTCTGCACTCTGTGATGCGGGATATGTACTCGTTGTTGTCGTAACAGCCCCAGATCGACGTCAGGGACGCGGCATGAGACTTACCGCTTCACCTGTAAAAGAATATGCGCTCTCGAAAAACATCCCCC
>JACCDZ010652574.1_pt1 | contig 21559 bp, 10 predicted proteins | sample 7449551 | NCBI WGS metagenome assembly JACCDZ01 (sample SAMN15323452, study PRJNA562643) | freshwater metagenome | isolation source: river surface water | place: USA:Blue River Watershed | collected 2017-08-18
GACTTACACGTATTGGCGTGATGCTTCGGCAACGACTTCATTATCGAATTACGCGGCAGTGAGTGCGTCAGGTACGTATTATATTAAAGGCACCAATGCAAACGGATGTTCATCCATTCAACCTGTTACTGTTACGGTGAAGACGTTACCAGTATTGAATATTACTACTCCAGCAGGTGTTTGCTCGCCTTCTACAATTGATTTAACAGCTGCATCAGTAACAGCAGGTTCAAGTTCTTCATTAACTTTGGGCTATTACACAGATTCTGCTGCTGCTCTTGAGTTAGCAAATCCTAGTTTTGTTAATGTAGCTGGAATTTATTATATTAAAGCTACTAATACAAATGGGTGTTCTGTGGTTAAACCAGTACAAGCTAGGATAGATCTGCCTCCAATTATAGCAGTTAATTCACCTATTAAATTATGTGAGAATACTACTTCTTACACTCTAAGAAATTCAGACATTCAGGTTGTTGATTATTCTACTTTTTCATGGGCTTATGACGGTTTTGGCGTGTTAACAAATAGTAATACATTAACCCCAACTTATACACCAAATGCGGCAGATATTAGTAGAGGAAAAGTCACGTTAACCTTAACAGCTACTTTCTGTAATTTATCAACTACCAGGTCAATTGATATAGAATTTGTAAAAATGCCAACGATTGATGTAGGACCAGCAGTAACTATTTGCGAGAATTTAGTGTCTTACGTTATCCCAGACACAGGAGGAACTACAGGGTATTCTACTTTAGCATGGACTTCAACGGGAAGTGCAGGTACTTTTAGCGATACAACTATATTAACACCTACCTATACACCATCTGCTGTAGATATTGCTGCTGGATCGGTTGTACTAACGTTGAGAGTTAATAGCGGGTCTCCATGTAATACAATTTTAACTGCCACAAAAACAGTTACAATTCAGAAGTTACCCGTAATAACAACAGTATCAAGTGCTGAAATTTGTGAAACAGAGAATGTATATGATATAAGTGGTACCACTATTACTAACTTGTACGATGTAAATTCTGTACAATGGACAACTAGTGGTACAGGAAGATTTATATCTTCTACTCGAGGTGTAAACAATCCGTCTTATATCCCATCAGTTGACGATAGAGCGAATGGGTTTGTTACTTTAACTATTTCTGCTACTCCTACAGGTCAATGTACTGATATTCAATCCAAGTCATTTAGACTTAATTTTATTAAATCACCTGTAATCAATGCAGGACCTGATTTGATACAATGTGGAGAACGTTTTCAAATTACAGGAGCAACAGCTGTGACGGGTACCTATAGTAGTTTAAAATGGACTAGAACAGGAGGTACAGGAGTATTTGAAGATGATACAGTACCCAATCCATTTTATATTCCAAGTACTTCGGATATCCAAAATGGATTACCAATTACGTTAACATTAACTGCCACACCAATTTCTCCATGTGTCGTAACTACAGCTTCGGTTTCGTCATTACGATTAAATTTAGTAAAATCACCTGTAATTACAGTCGTTAACCAAGCTTCAATTTGTGAATATGATACCAATGTTACTGTTTTAGGAACTATAATAGAGAATCAGTCGAGTTATGTTTGGACATCGAGTACGGACACCGTTATTTCAGATATACATGCTAGACAACCTCAAGTTACTCCGAGCTTAGTCGATATTAATCAAGGATTTATGGAATTAACAATAACTGCACAAAATGATGTATGTAGTTTGCCTGTTTCTAGAATAGTAAGAATTAATATTAATAGAAGACCTATTCTAAGAGTTGGAACGACTAGAACAGTTTGTATTAATGATGGTTCAATAATTCCTATTGTGTCTACTTTTGATAGTTCTGTTTTAGATGCCCATGTGACAGGATTACCTAATGGATTGACGGGTGTTTATAATGTAACTAATAGAACATTTACTATTTCGGGCACACCAACGGCTATAGGAACTTTTCCATATATCATTTCTTCAATATCAAGTTGTGGCGAACTAGAATCTGGAGTAATTACGGTTACTGCAAAAACACTTTCATACAAAACCATTAACTATGTTCAGGCAACTTGTCAAAATTCACCTATAGATCCAATTATCATTAATGTATACACAGGTATTTCTAGTGTTACGATTTCTCCAGCTTTACCATCAGGTATTGTATATATTATGAATCCTACAACAGGTATTTTAATTATCTCAGGAACTCCAACAGTAACAGTACCTTCTTTGCAAACGTATACAATTACTCCTGTAGGTACATTTTGTGGTCCAGTAGGAGATAATACGTTCAGTATTAGCGTTAGTCCAGAAGCTACAATTACCTTTTTATCTGATTCTGGATCTTTAGATCAATCTGTTTGTCAGAATGCTCCAATCGTACCTATTACCTTTAGAATAGGAGGAAGCGCAACAGGAATTAATACAAGTTTACTGCCTTCTGGAATCACATTGTCGTATGCGACTTCAACGGGGATTTATACTATCAATGGGAATCCAACTCAAAGCGGAGTGGTTACCATTCCAATTGCAACTACTGGTTGTATCAAAACAGTTAATGCAACTGTAACTAAGATTGATTCTGTAGTATCTATTAGTTTAATTTCAGCCGCAGGAACTGATAGTCAATCAATATGTCAAAATAATTATAATTCCCCAATTCTACCTATTCAATATTTATTGACAGGAGCAACTGGAGTAACTGTTACTGGTTTACCAACCGGAGTAACAAGTACATTTGATATAACTACTGGAATTGTATCTATTGTAGGTGCACCTATTGTATCTGGAATTTTTAATTATCGTATTGAAACTTCTCCATGCCCAATTATAAAGAATGGTGTGTTGAAAGTTTCTACTCCAATATCTATAACAAATGTTAGAATTACCAATGTGACTTGTAGTGATAGTAATGATGGTAAAATTGAATTAACTATTGTAGGAGGAGATTCGAGTAGCTACGCCATTCATTGGACTGGTCCAAATGGATTTCAACAAAATCAAGCGAGTATAACAGGTTTGTATTCGGGAGATTATACAATTACAGGGACTGATGCTATTGGGTGTCCAATACCATCAAATACTTATACGGTTTTACCTGTTCTTCCTGTAAAAATTACATTACAATCGTCTACCAATGTCAATTGTTCAGGATCTCTAGGTTGTGCTAATTTCAATGTTACTGGAGGAAGTGGAACTTATAACTCATTTGTTTTACAGTTTTTAGATCCAATATCACAGACATTACGAACAGTTGTTCCATTAAATAACAATTACTTTAATATTTGTAATTTACAAGCAGGATTATATTATTTAACAGCTAGTGATACCAATAATTGTACTACAAGTCCGTATCCATTTACAATTTATGATTACGGAAACTTAAGTATCGATGCGATTAATTTAGACGATAGTTTGTGTGCAAATACTCCAGGCAAGATTAAAGTTACCGTATCTAGTCTAGATCCAAATCTTACCTTCTATTATAATAATGTAATTGTACCTCATTCGAGTGTGGGTAATAATGTATACGAATTGTCTATAAATAATCCTACAACACCTACAGGAATCATTAAAGTGTTAAATCAACAAAATTGCTGGGATACTACAACAATATCGACAACATTAACTAGTCCAACTCAATTAAACTACACCTCTACAAATCTTGCTACCTATGGTGTTATTTCAGTGAATGAAAGTGTGAAGTTTACTAACGGATTGACTACATCTAATATTCCTGCCGAATACGATTACATCGTTTGGGATTTTGGTGATAATAGCCCGTATAGTGTGTTTTATAATCCAAGGGATATTAATTTTAATAGTTCTGGAGAAAGCATTACAACAGCCTTCCATACCTATGCATTAGATGGTTTGTATCCAGTAACATTAACAGTCTATAATAAGTTTGGCTGTTCTCGTTCTATTACTGAAATTGTGACTGTAGGTCAAGGTGCAGGTATTATGTTGCCAACCGCTTTCTCTCCAAATAATGATGGAATAAATGATCTGTTTCGACCTTCTTTATTAGGGTTAAAAGAAGTAAGTATGTATATCTATGATAATTGGGGTAATCTTATTTATGAAGTGAGTTCTGATACTGCTTCTCTACCTGTAGATTGGGGCTGGAATGGAATTGAAAAAGTAAATTCAGAACCAGTTAATGGGACCTATCGTTACTATATTATGGCTAAAACAATCAATGATACAATAATTGAAAAAGAAGGTCAATTTATCCTTATTAAATAAAAAACTATGAAAACTAAATATATATATATCTTTCTTTTAGTAATTTTTTATCAAAATTTATTAGCTCAAGATTTTACAATGAAGAATCAAAATAAAGTCATAGGTACTTTAAATCCAAGTTTTTATGGATTTGGAGATTCTTCAAAAGCAGGAATTATATACAGCACAGAAGGATATAATGAGGGAAGTAAGATTGAGAACCGATTCGGATTTGCAAATCATTATTTTGAGAACAGTGAGTTCTCATTAGCCTTGGATGTCAATTCTACAAAAATTACTCAATTAGGTTTTTCAACTACTCAAGCCAATGTACATTATATTTATAAGGCACAATTGTCATATGAATGGACTTTTAATCCTTCTATATCTGTTGGTTATGGAAATAGTCGATTGGATTATTCTTCTTTAGTATTTGAAGATCAAATTAATGTATTGACAGGTTATATTGCAGGTGTTTCTATAGACCCAGTTAATATTGATAATAAAATTAATTACATGGATATTGGAGCAGGAGCCGTAGTTCATAATAACCGTAATATGTTTTTTGGATTGAATTTAAAACACATTAATCGTCCTGAAACATCATTCAATAGTGAAGCGAGTAATAAAAAAGATATGTTTATGTCATTACAAATGGGGTATGAAAAAGATTTGAATCCGTATGGTCAAAGTGCTTTTTTACCTGAAAATTCGTATCTGTATTTATTCAATTCTTTTTCCAAACAAGGAACAAAAACGCGATTTGATTTGTATCAAGAAGCTATTTTAGGCAATATATCTTTTGGTGTCAATGAGCATTTTAATCAATACGATGGATTTTCGGTTTCACAGGTTGGAACCTCAATGAGTGTTTTTATTGAAGAGATTGAAGTTGGGGCTAATTATTCATTTGATATTGGAAGTAAAAAGATAGGAGGAACGACCTACAGTACTTTTGAATTGTATGTCACTTTTGATTTTAACCCATTTAAGAAAAATCGAAGAGGAAATAATAGCCGATTTTATGATATGCAATAAATCGGATTGTATTTTAATTAAAAAAGGCTACCATTTGGTAGCCTTTTTTAATTTATTTTAGTCACTAATTTTAGTATAAATCTGGAAATTGAGAAGGATTTACTTCATTCATCATAGCGTAAATTTTTTCAAAGATATCTTCTGCTGAAGGTTTTGAGAAATAATCACCATCGGTTCCATAAGCCGGTCGATGTGCCTTAGATGTCAAGGTTTGTGGTTTACTATCTAAATACGAATATCCATCTTGTTCTTCGATAATTTGTTGTAAGATATAAGCCGTGGCTCCTCCAGGAACGTCTTCATCAATCACTAATAAACGATTCGTTTTAGCGATACTTTTTACAATATCCTTATTAATGTCAAAGGGTAATAAAGATTGAATATCAATTACCTCACAATCAATACCTATTTCCGCTAATTCATTAGCAGCTTGTTCCACTAATCGTAAAGTAGAACCATAAGAAACCAAAGTTATATCTTTTCCTTCTCGAAGCGTTTCTACAACCCCAATAGGTGTTTTGAATTCGCCATAATTCAAAGGTGCTTTCTCTTTTAATCGGTACCCATTCAAGCATTCTATTACCAAAGCAGGTTCGTCAGCTTCTAAAAGGGTGTTGTAAAATCCAGCAGCTTGGGTCATATTTCGAGGAACCAAAACGTGAATTCCTCTAATGGCATTAATAATCATTCCCATTGGTGAACCAGAGTGCCAAATGCCTTCTAATCGATGCCCTCTTGTACGAATAATTAATGGTGCTTTTTGTCTACCAGCTGTTCGGTATTGTAAAGTAGCTAAATCGTCACTTAAAATTTGAATAGCATACAACAAATAATCTAGATATTGAATTTCAGCAATTGGACGTAATCCTCTTAGAGCCAGTCCAATTCCTTGTCCAATAATAGTTGCTTCTCGAATACCAGCATCAGTAACACGTAATTCGCCGTATTTCTCTTGCATACCTTCTAAACCTTGGTTCACATCGCCAATATTTCCGGCATCTTCACCAAAAACTAAAGCTTCAGGGTATTTGGTAAACAAAGCATCAAAATTGTCTCGTACAATCATACGACCATCTGTATCTGCGATAGTATTTTCGTTGTACTTAGGTGTTATTGGCTGTACAGAGTATATGTTGGCATTGGATTCAGAATGCAAATGGCTACTGAATTTTTTCTGAGTCACTTCAGTATAATTCTGAATCCATTTTGAAACTTCTGTTTTTCCACTTTCGTTAATTAACAAACGCAATACTTTACGAGCCGTACCTAAAATCTCCTTTTTTAATGGATCTTTAATGTTTTTTAAAATAGCAGCGTATTGAAGAATTTTAGTTTTATTCTGACTAGTTTCGGCTACTCGTTCAAGTAGTGATAGTAGTTCTTTTTGTTCGTTTAAAATAGGATCGATAAACTCTTTCCAAGCTTCTTTTTTTCCTTCAAGGACTTCTTTTTTAGCTAGTGCGTCTATTTCGTCTAATTCTTCTGGAGAAGCAATATTGATAGCAATCATCCACAATCGCATTTGGCGAATACAATCAAAATCTTTTTCCCAAGTCAATCTTTCGGCACTTTTGTAACGCTCATGCGAACCGGAGCTTGAATGACCTTGTGGTTGTGTTAATTGAGATACATGAACCAATACAGGCACATGTTCTGTTCTAGCTAGATCTTCCGCTTTTTGATAGGTTGCTATCAAGTCGGCATAATCCCAACCCTTTACTTTTAAGATTTCAAATCCGTTTGTTCCTTCTTCTCTTTGGTACCCTTTTAAAATTTCAGAAATACTTTCCTTTGTAGTTTGGTGTTTTGCATGCACAGAAATTCCATATTCATCATCCCAAACACTCATCACCATTGGTACTTGTAACACGCCAGCGGCATTTATAGTTTCAAAGAAAACACCCTCAGAAGTACTGGCATTGCCAATGGTACCCCAAGCAATTTCATTTCCTTCGTTAGAAAAGTTAGAGGCATTTGTTATTCCTGCAACTTGGCGGTATATTTTTGAAGCATAGGCTAGCCCTAAAAGGCGAGGCATTTGTGCTGCCGTTGGTGAAATATCTGAACTTGAATTTTTTTGCTCTGCTAAATTTTTCCAGGATCCATCTTCATTTAAACTATGAGTTACAAAATGCCCCCCCATTTGTCTTCCTGCTGACATGGGTTCATAATCCAAATCAGTGTGTCCGTATAAACCAGCAAAGAATTGTTTTATGGTCAATTTTCCTATCGCCATCATGAATGTTTGATCACGATAGTAACCAGAGCGGAAATCACCCTCTTTAAAAGATTTAGCCATTGCCAATTGAGGAACTTCTTTCCCATCGCCAAAAATGCCAAATTTAGCCTTTCCAGTTAGTACTTCTTTACGTCCAAGTAAACTACATTCTCTACTTGTTATAGCAATTTTGTAGTCATTTAGAACTTCAGTTTTGAAGTCTTCAAACGTTAATGTTGTATTGGTTTTTTCTTTTATCATAATTGAAAAGGATGACATAATGTACAAATCTAATTAAAAACTACTTATTTTCATACTATGTCTGAAAATTAAATTTAGTTTTTTGTAATCATTTTGCACATTTCAGACTTTTTGTTGAATTATTATTTGTGAAAATATAATTTGTTAAATAAATATGTAATTTATTTCAAATAAATTGCAGATCCTTAAAACCACTTTCTGTTGAAAAGATTGATTAACGTTTTAGGTGAAAAAGTGACAACAAAACGTATTTTTTCGTTATAATTTCTTTGATTTATTTCTAGGCCGTTATTAGAGTAGATGGGTAAATACAATTCAAAATAATCACTAACAAAGTTCAATCGGATTCCGCTATCGTAAACGAAATGTCCATTTTTAGATTTGTTTTTAATAAGACCAAGGTCACCGTATAATTCAATCCAATTCCAAATGTTTATACTTCCGTTTAATGTAACCATCCATTGATTTGCATAGCGAAAATTTAATTTTGATTTAAATCCACCTTCTGCTTGAATATATTGTTGGCTAAAAAAACCAGTACTTTCAGATCTTCCATAAAAATTATAATCAAACAAATAGTCTGTAGGTCGATCTAAGGCAAAACTAAAATAATCAGAATTAGATTTGTTATACAAAAAAGTCCCAGCAAATAAGCGTAAATTAATTTGTCGATTGCTTTCAAATAATTTTCTATATTCAATTTCTGCCGCAATTTTTCCGAATTTTTTTGAGAATTGAATATCACTACTTGAGCTAATATGATTGGTTATTTCGGTTTTTGTATTTAAATATCGAGCATTTAAAACAGAATAATTCTCACCAAAATTAGTAGAAATCAATTCACTCTTTTCTCTATTTACTATAACTTGTCGAATAACAATACCCTGTTTTCTATTGTCTCTAAAATTAGTTTCACGTATTCTAAATTCAATATAAGGAGAAATCTTAGTGTAAGTAGCATCTGGAGCGTAATGAAAATAAGCTCCACTAAGAGTATATCTTATATTAAACAATTTACTATCTCTGTAGTTTTCATTAATAATAACTGCGCCATTTCCTGAAACATTTTTAGATTTTGTTGAAAATGCTGGAGCTATATCAAATATAAATGGCTTGTCTAAAACAGTTTTATTATGCAAGCGTAATCCAGGAGAGATTCCATCATAAAAATTATAAGTTAGAGATGGAACATATAAAATCTGGTTGTAGTAAGGGTCTTCTAGGTCCTTCATAAATACAAATTTGATAGGACGATTATTTGGAAAAAAACCTTCAAGTTTTTTCCAATTGTTTCTCAAATTGTATTCAGGAACTTCGTTTTTATAGTTCAATATAATTTTATCTGCATGATTTCTTTTTAAAGTAAAAGTACTGTCGCATTCCTTTAAATCTAGCCATTCTTTAAATACAATATCCCCTTTTTTAATTCCATAAATTGGTATTGGGATAGGAATTTCGGTTTTATTTTTCACAGAAAATGTGACGTCGTTTTGGGTTTGTGAAACTTTAGAGAATTTATAATCAATCAACTCCCTAGAATTTACAATAGTGGTAAAAAACCAATTAATATTTTTAGTAGCATTAGTTTTTAATATGTTTTCAAAATCAGCACTAGAAGTTTGTTGTGTCTTATTTTTTATATAAAATTCACGAATGCTATTTTTAACGATATCGTTTTGCAAGTAATTATCTAAAAAACGAATACTTAAACCAGCTCTGTATTTACTGGCAATTTGTTCATTGAATTTGATTAAATCAGTTTTTGTACTACCAAGTGTTTGGTCTAGATTTTTACGGGCCATCAGCATATAGAAGTAACTGTATTGCTCGTTGAATTTTAGATTGGCTAAATTATAGCTTTTTAAAAGTTTATATCTTGAGGCTTTACCTAACATTTTGGTGTTTGGATGATATTGTTCTATATATTTAATCATAGCATCCATCTGTAATGCATCATAAATCCAGTTGTCTTTTCTTGGGTCTAAATGCAAACTGTTTTTTAAATAAGTTTCCAAATAAGTTTTTAAAAACTTGATTTCAAATAAAAAATCTTCTTCAAACGGATTTAAAAATGAAGGTAATTGGTTTAGACCGTAAAATGGATTTCGGTCATAATTAGTTTGTGAAACAACAATTTTTTGATGGGGATAAATGCCAATGAAATCATTAGTGAAATTAGCAATTCGATTGATAATAATGATTTTTTGTATCTCATCTAGCTTCTCATTATTGATATTAGAAATGACCTCATTTAAGTCGTTATAATAACTTTTAAAACCGGATTTAGATTCTATAAACAAACTGAAATCAGTTCTATTTTCGCCTTCTAATAAGTAATCAGAATTGGTTTTATCTCCAGTGTATTCAGTACTATTTAAGTCGGTGGTTAATGTTAGCCCTTTAGGAATTTTAAAATGAATTGTAAAGTCGCAAATTCCGTTAGCAATATCGTCTAAATTACTATTGCTATATTTCACAAAGGTTTTGTTCTCGTACCGAGCGGGGGTAAGGAACCAATTTTTAAGATTAAAATCCCCATTCTCAGCATAACCGTATTTGGTGAATTTATTACTCGGTATTTTTGAAAAATAAGTAAGATATAAGGTTACTTTTTGATTTGGGGCTAGCTTATCTCTTAAGTCTACACTGATATAATCAGGATTGTTTTTTGTTCTATGCCAAGAAAGAAATAATTTATCTCCATTAAGAATTGTTAAGTTAGAGGTACTACCTCGCTCTTCTTTTTCGGCCAAGTGGAATCCTCTATAAAATTCGTCCGAAAATCGTTTTCCTAAAGGAGTGTTCTTGTCAGAGTAGGCATTGTTCCAATCGTTTAATACAATAGTACTAATACTATCATTTGACTGGTTGAAAAACGTAATTTCCTGTTGAATACTTAAGGTTTTAGTCTCAGGATTCAACTCAACATTCATTTTGGAACGATGCTGTGCCATCAGATGATCTGATGCTAATACCATCAGTACACAAAACGCTATTTTTAGAAATGATTTCAAAGGTCAAATTTTAGGTACAATATACAAGCTGTTAACCGAAAACAGTTCAGGCAATTTTGAAAAGAACTTATTTTAAAAGTTAGGACTCAAATCGTATTTTTTGTAGAATGCGTCTAAAACTGCAACTACTTCGTCTTCGGTATCTACAATTTTGAACAAATCCAAATCGCTGGCACTTACCGTTTTTTCACGCTCTATTAAAACCGTTTTAATCCATTCAATTAAACCTGACCAAAACGAAGTGCCTACCAGAATAATTGGGAAACGTGCTATTTTTTTGGTCTGAATTAAAGTCATCGCTTCAAATAGTTCGTCCATAGTGCCAAAACCTCCCGGCATTACAACAAACCCTTGAGAGTATTTTACAAACATCACTTTGCGAACAAAGAAGTAATCAAAATTCAGGTTTTTATCTCGGTCAATATACGGATTGTAGTGTTGTTCAAAAGGTAATTCAATATTCAATCCTACAGAGGTACCTCCGCCTAAATGAGCTCCTTTATTTCCGGCTTCCATAATTCCGGGACCACCACCAGTAATGACGCCATATCCAGCTTTACTGATTTTAAAAGCAATTTTTTCGGCAAGTAAATAATAAGGATCTTCGGGCTGAATCCTAGCTGAACCAAAAATAGTCACACAAGGACCAATACGCCCCATAGTTTCATACCCATTTACAAACTCGGACATGATTTTAAAAATCGCCCAACTGTCATTAGTACGAATTTCATTCCATGTTTTTTGCTTCAGTTTATCCTGAATTACTTTGTCTTCGTCATTATCAAAATCTTGTAGTCTCATTTTTTTATTTTTTGGAGCTGTTCCTGCTGTTCGCTATATCTTTACTGCCAAACACTGGCAGTAAAGGATGCCGCTACTATCAGGGCTATAGTTTTGTTGTACTAAACTAATTCTTTTTTCAAAAACTGCGCGGTATAACTATTTTTATTTTTACTAATTTCTTCAGGAGTCCCTTTGGCAACTAGTTGACCACCGCCTTTTCCACCTTCAGGACCAATGTCAATAATATAATCCGCTAGTTTGATGACGTCCATATTATGTTCAATAATCAAAATGGTATTGCCTTTGTCAACCAGTTTATTGATAACATCCATCAATACCCGAATGTCTTCAAAATGAAGTCCAGTGGTAGGTTCGTCTAAAATGTAAAAAGTGTTTCCAGTATCTTTTTTAGACAATTCGCCCGCTAGTTTGATACGTTGCGCTTCGCCTCCAGAGAGTGTTGTACTTTGTTGTCCCAAGGTAATGTAGCCTAATCCTACTTCTTGAATGGTTTTTACTTTTCTGTAAATCTTTGGTATGTTTTCAAAGAAAGGCACAGCTTCATCCACGGTCATATTCAATACATCCGAAATGGATTTCCCCTTGTAACGAATTTCCAAGGTTTCTCTGTTAAAACGTTTGCCCTGACAAGTTTCACACTCTACATACACATCGGGTAAAAAGTTCATTTCAATGGTTCGAACCCCAGATCCTTCACAAGTTTCACAACGACCGCCTTTCACATTAAAACTAAAACGACCTGCTTTATAACCTCGAATCATACTCTCTGAAGTCATCGTAAACAAATTTCGAATCTCCGAAAATACTTCGGTATAAGTAGCGGGATTGGATCTTGGCGTACGCCCAATAGGACTTTGGTCAATATCGATGACTTTGTCGATATGTTCTAACCCTTCAATTTTTTTATACGGCTGCGGTTTTTTAACTCCGTTGAAATAATAGGCGTTCAAAATAGGGTAGAGGGTCTCGTTAATCAAAGTCGATTTACCACTTCCTGAAACTCCCGTCACACAAATGATTTGGCCTAAAGGCAATTCGACAGAGACATTTTTTAAATTATTTCCGGTGGCTCCGGTTAGTTTCAAAAATTTACCATTGCCTTCGCGACGCTTTTTAGGAACTTCGATTTTCATTTCCCCATTCAAAAATTGAGCAGTAATCGTATTGCTTTTTAAAATCTCAGCAGGTGTTCCCTGACTGATAATTTCGCCACCAAATTTCCCTGCTTTCGGCCCAATGTCAATCACATAATCAGCACGTTCGATCATGTCTTTGTCGTGTTCTACTACTAAAACCGAATTGCCAATATCACGCAATTGTTCCAAAGAGTGAATTAATTTTTCATTGTCTCTTTGGTGTAAGCCAATACTCGGTTCGTCCAAGATATATAACACACCCACTAATTGTGACCCAATTTGTGTCGCTAATCGGATGCGTTGTGCCTCACCACCTGAAAGGGATTTTGAACTTCGACTTAGCGCCAAATAATTCAATCCCACATTCATCAAGAAAGCTAATCGGTCTTTGATTTCTTTAATGACTTCAGAAGCAATTGTTTTTTGTTTGTCAGATAAATGATTTTCTAAATCTTGAAACCAAGCCGTTAAATCCGAAATATCTAAATCGCTTAATTCAGCAATGTTTTTATCGTTTACTTTAAAGAATAGGGCTTCTTTTTTCAATCGCGAACCCTCACATTCAGGACATTTTACTTCGTCCATGAATTCTTTAGCCCAGCGTTTAATTGTACTAGAACCACTTTCATCGTGTTGGTTTTTGATAAAATGAGCAATACCTTCAAAATCAATTTTGTATTCTCTGGCTACGCCTAAATCTTTTGAATTAATTGTGAATTTCTCTTTTCCGCCGTTCAAAATCATTTCTATCGCTTCTTCCGAAATGGTCTCCACCGCATCGGTCAATTTGAAACCGTATTTTTCGCCAATAATCTCCAATTGCTTGAAAATCCAAGACGATTTGTATTCGCCTAAAGGAGCAAAACCACCATTTTTAATCGATAATTTCGGATTCGGGATGATTTTTTTACGATTGATTTCATTCACTATCCCTAGCCCGTTACAATGCGAGCAAGCACCTTTTGGCGAATTGAAAGAAAATAAATTAGGTTCTGGATTTTGATACGAAATACCCGTCGTTGGACACATTAAATTCCGACTGAAATAACGCACTTCGTTCGAGTCTTGGTCTAAAACCATCAATACATTTTCGCCGTGGTGCATGGCGGTATTGATACTTTCTGACAATCGTTTTTGGTTGTCTTCGCTGCTATCCACAACGAGTCTGTCGACAACGATTTCAATATCGTGGGTTTTGTAACGGTCTAGTTTCATGCCGCTAACCAAATCCTGAATTTCTCTGTTCACACGAACTTTTAAAAATCCTTGTTTGGTTATTTGTTGGAAAAGTTCGGCATAATGACCTTTTCTAGCACGAATAATGGGCGCTAAAATATTGATTCGTTTTCCTGTAAAATCTTGAATAATCAACTCTTTGATTTGCTCGTCAGAGTAGGAAACCATTTTTTCTCCTGTATTGTAACTGTAAGCATCAGCGCCACGGGCATACAACAAACGCAAGAAGTCGTAGATTTCAGTAATGGTTCCCACAGTCGAGCGCGGACTCTTGCTGGTTGTTTTTTGCTCAATGGCAATTACGGGTGAAAGTCCGTCAATTTTATCTACATCCGGGCGTTCTAAACCTCCTAAAAACTGTCGTGCATACGCAGAGAAGGTTTCGATATAACGACGTTGTCCTTCGGCATAGATAGTATCAAAAGCTAAAGATGATTTTCCGGAACCCGAAAGCCCAGTAATCACAACTAACTGCTCCCGAGGGATAGCAATATCAATGTTTTTTAGATTGTGAACGCGTGCGCCTTGAACGTCGATAGTATTGTTTGTGTCTAACATAATTTTAGCAAAAAAACAAAGTTACCATTTTGATTGATTCTTTTGGTACAACACAAGCGAAGTTTATGTTAAAATAGGGAGTAAAACTGAGAATTAAAAGCCGAATCAATTCTTAATTGCCAATGTACTACTCAATCGTCATCGATTTTAGTTTGGTGCGATAGGCTTCTAAAGCAAGTGATTTAGAAATAAATCCGTAATACTTATCGTTTTTGAGTACAGGCAAAAAGGCCATTTTAGTTTGCTCAAATTTATTCATAACCACTTCCATACTATCTTCTGGAGTGATGATTTGTTTTGGAGCAGTCATGATTTCTTTAATTTGGGTATACTTCACTCGGTAGGTGTTAAAAATAATTTCTTTGATGTCATTGAAATAGACTACACCAACCAATTCATTTTCCAAATTCACCACTGCGAAAACAACTTGAGTAGAATTAGAAATTAAGTCTACTAATTTGTCTAAATTCTCATTAGGCGAAACGGTTAAATAATCCGTTTGAATAATAGAATTAGTATCCAAAGTAGATAATACATTAGCGTCTTTGTTGCTAGTAAAGGCGTGACCTTTCTTGGCTAAATTCTTCACATCCATTGAATGTTTTTCAAAACGTTTAGAAATAGCAAAGCTAATCGAGGAAACAATCATCAAAGGAATCATTAGGTTATAACCACCCGTAATTTCAGCAATCAAGAAAATAGCGGTTAAAGGCGCATGGAATAGACCACTTAATATACCAGCCATTCCTACTAAAGTGAAATTGCTGATGGGTAATTTGGCTAGCCCAATAAGGTTAATGAACTTAGAAAAGAAAAAACCAACATACGACCCTAAGAATAGTGATGGGGCAAAGTTACCTCCATTACCTCCACTACCTATGGTTAACCCTGAAGCAAAAGCCTTAAGCATCATGGTGCAGCCAACAAAGAGTAAAAGTACCCAACTATTGTTTCTGAATCCACTAAACAAAGTATCTTCTAATAATTGTCCTGGATCGCTTTCAGATAAAATTCGGATGCTTTCATACCCTTCGCCAAAAAGAGTAGGAAATACGTAAATTAAAATTGCTAAAAGGGTAGAACCAAAAAGGGCTTTTTTGTAAGGCCCTAATTTTAGACGACTGAAAAAATGTTCTACTCGTTGAAAATTTCGAGAATAATAAATAGAAATCAAACCTGTAAAAACGCCTAAAAACGCATAAAACGGAATGTTATGGTAATTGAAATCTTCTTGTTGTTTGAAGGAAAGTAAAATGCTTTCGTCCAATACAATTACAGAAACCAAAGCTCCCGTAGCCGCAGCAATCATAATAGGGGTGAAAGCCGAAATACTTACATCAACTAAGAGTACTTCAATGGCAAATAAAACTCCCGCAATAGGCGCGTTAAAAGCGGCTGCAATACCAGCAGCAACGCCACATCCAATAAGTAAGGTTCTGTCTTTATAGCTTAATCGGTATTTTTGAGCAAAATTAGAACCAAAGGCAGCACCCGTAATTACAATGGGACTTTCTAGTCCGGCAGAACCACCCATCCCAACGGTTAACGAACTGGTGATGATTTGTGCATACATTTGTTTTCTTGGGATAATACTGGCTTTTTTGGCCACCGCATACAAGATTTGGGAAGTCCCTTTTTTGATAGTTCCGCTTAAGAATTTTTTGATTACAAAAACCGTTAATAAAATCCCGATAATGGGTAAGATACTGTTGAAAAAACCTAATTTTAGAATCCGACTGACATACGTAGCAAAGGTAAATACCCAGTGAGCAAAAGCTTTCAGCACAATTACAGCAAACGCTGCCGATATACCAACAAGAACAGCCGATAGAAAGATAAATTGTTTATCGCCTAATTTTGATCTTGACCAAGCGATAGTTTGTTCTATTTTATGAAAAGCTTTCTTCAGCATTAGAGTTTTTTTTCAGCGCGCTAAATTACAATTAAATATTTTTTAAAGCTTCTTTTTTACTCAAAGGCTTTAAGTTCGATTGTAATACAAATTTTCGAACCGCTTCCGGATCGGTCTTGGCATATTCTCGCAGCGCCCAACCAATTGCCTTTCGAATAAAAAATTCATTGGAATGACTGTGTTTTAAGCATAATGATTGCAGTAACTTGAAATCAGTTTGTGATTTGTAACCTAGTTGGAATAAGATCACACTTCGGTTCAACCACCTATTTTCTGCATTTGAAAATCGTTCTACGACAGTGGGGATTTCAGATGGAAATTGTTGCAAATAAGCACCAAGCATGAATTTTGAAATCGTATCTACGCTATCCCACCAAGAATTGGTAATCAATAATTTTTCAATCCAAATGATATCTTCAACTACATATTTGTTTTTTAGAGTCTTAATAATGATTTCAATACCGCAATATTGAAGTTCACGTTCTTTTTTCAAAAAAAGTTCCCAACCGATTGCTCTTGCATTGTTATTAATTTCAGTTGGATGGTTTTTACAAACAGATTTAAAAATGGCTCTTCTTTCGTCTGTTTTGATTCCAAAAAACGGAAATAAATCCTTCATGTATTTTGCCATGGGCAAAGCATTTTCTGGATGTTGCTTGGTCTTGAATTCGTTTTCTAATTCGGTAATGAAATTCATAAGTAGTAATTAATATCCAACAGCTTTGTCATCTCCTCTATAATCGGCGCCACCTTCTAGTTTTCCATTAGGTAAAACCAAAATAGCGTCTACCTTTCCAATTACAGGAGTTGTTTTTTCGTTAATTAAATAGGATTTTGATTTCAAACTCTCCAAAGTTTTTGTGTCAAAAGCTTTAGGTTCAAATGTAATCAAATCCGGTAACCATTGGTGATGAAAGCGAGGTGCATTGACAGCTTCCTGCATACTCAAATTATATTCGTACACATTTAGAATCGTTTGTAAAACCGAGGTAATAATTGTGGAACCTCCTGGTGAGCCTACCACCATAAATAATTTTCCATTTTTTTCTACAATTGTAGGGGTCATAGAACTCAACATTCGTTTTTGAGGAGCGATGCTGTTGGCTTCATTTCCAATCAATCCAAATAGATTAGGCTCACCTGGTTTAGCACTAAAATCATCCATTTCGTTATTCAAGAAAAAGCCTAATTCATCGCAATAATATTTAGAACCAAATGCGTCATTAATAGTGGTTGTAGCAGCAACTGCATTTCCAAAAGAATCTACAATAGAGTAATGAGTGGTTTCTGTACTTTCGTTATAGGTCACTTTACCTTCCTTTATATCAGATGATAAAGTAGCTTTATTTAAATTAAAACTAGACATTCTGTCATTGAGGTAATCCACATCCATTAATTCTTTCAGTGGAATTTTTACAAAATCAGGGTCGCCTAAAAAGTAACTTCTGTCGGCATAGGCTCTTCGTTCGGATTCCACAATTATTTGAATCGCTTCGGGAGAATTATGTCCCATAGCTGCCAAATCGAAAGGTGCAATCATTTTCATAATTTGTGCCAAACAAATTCCGCCACTGCTCGGCGGTGTCATGGATATTATTTTCAGATCTTTGTATCCAAACTCAAGTGTATTTCTCCATTTGGCTTCGTATTGTGCCAAATCTTCTTTGGTAATAATAGCGCCTATTTTTTTAAAATAGCGAATTAATTTACCTGCGGTTTGTCCTTTATAAAACTCATTTTTACCATTCTTTGCAATACGTTTCAGTGTTTCGGCTAAAGCTGGGTATTTGATGGTATCATTTTCTTTGAATACAGTGGCGAATTTGGTTGTATTCCCATTCGCCTTGATAATAGATTCACGATAATCATTCAAACATTTTTCTTGTTTTTTAGTAACTATTACTCCTTTCTCTGCCAGTTCAATTAAGGGTTTCATAATCTCAGACATCGGTAATGTTCCTAATTTTTTATGAACAGCAAATACGCCTGCAATAGTTCCAGGAATACCAATGGCCAAAGGGGATTCGGTACTTTTTCCTTTGATTATTTTTCCATCTTTGTCTAAAAACATATTTTTTGTCGCAGCCAATGGTGCTTTTTCGCGGTAGTCCAAGGCTCCAGTTTCTCCATTCGCTTTGCGATATACCATAAATCCACCCCCACCGATATTTCCAGCATAGGGGTAGGCTACAGCCAAAGCCAATTCGGTAGCAATCATAGCGTCAAAGGCATTTCCGCCTTTTTTTAGAATTTCCGCCCCTATTTTAGAGGCTTCTTCACGAGCCGACACGACCATAGCTTTATCGGCAATTAAACCGGTTTGAGCTGACGTGAAAAGGGATAGAAAAAAAAGTACAAAAAGGCTACAATATTTTTGTTGTAATTTCATAATTGGGCTAATTTATCTTTTGAAAATAGTTGTACTTCTTTATAAAAAAGTGAAAATTCTGTTTCAAATTCATCATAGTAAGTAATAAGTTCTTCGGTTGCAAATCGCATCAAAGATTGATTTTTGGTACGGTAATCCATTTGAGTCAATATGCGTTTTAATCCCGATATGGATTGGTAATTTACTAACCAATTGTATTCCATCATATAGGGTAACAAATTTTGGGTTTTAGTGGTTAAAATAGTATGATTGTCTAACAAGGATTGGTAAAAGGTATTGGCATAAAGATTTAAATTTTCAGGGTTATAATTGGACCAGTTTTTGGCTAAAAAATGATCGTAATACATATCAACTATAACTCCAGCATAGTGATGGTAACGCGAATGCAACCTTTTAGTACTTTGTCTGAAAATCGGATGGGCATCAGTAAAAGTATCAATGGCTCGATGCAACAAAATTCCTTTTTGAATTGCTGGAGGAAAATTTTCATATTGTTTTCCTCGAACTCCATCGGCCATAAAATTGCCAATTTTGATGAATTCGTTTTCTCCAGAAAGATGAATATGAGCAAGGAAATTCATAGTTTTTTCAAGTTGTTGCTTTCCAAATATACAAAGTTCAGTTTATAAAAGAATTTCATTTTTGATAAAAACTTAAGAAATATCTCGTTTTGCTAAACGCGAACTTTTATATTTGTATTTCTAAACAAAAATTTAATTTTCAGATACAGATGACTTTAATAAAATCAATCTCAGGAATTCGAGGAACAATCGGAGGTAAAGTAGGAGATAACCTGACTCCAGTTGACGCAGTGAAATTTGCTTCGGCGTATGGAACTTGGTTGAAAAACTATTCAGGCAAAGATAAATTATCAGTAGTGATTGGTCGTGATGCTAGAATTTCGGGGCCAATGATTCATAATTTAGTAGTAAATACTTTGGTTGGGCTAGGAATTGATGTGATTGATTTGGGATTGTCTACTACGCCTACAGTAGAAGTAGCTGTGCCTTTAGAAAAAGCAGAAGGAGGGATTATTTTGACCGCCTCTCATAATCCCAAACAATGGAACGCTTTGAAGTTATTAAACGAAAAAGGGGAATTTTTAAATGGAGTAGAAGGAGAGAAAATTTTGGAAATTGCTGAAGCAGAAGCTTTTGATTTTTCAGATGTGGACTCGCTAGGAACTATTGTAGAAAACGATGCCTATATGGACATTCATATTGATGAAGTGTTGAATTTGCCTTTAGTGGATGTAGCAGCTGTAAAAGCGGCGCAATTCAAAGTGGTAGTCGATGGTGTAAATTCGTCTGGCGGGATTATTATTCCAAAATTATTAGAATTAATGGGGGTTGAAGTAGTGAAATTATACTGCGAACCAAACGGTCATTTTCCTCACAATCCAGAACCGTTGAAAGAACATTTGACTGATATTTCAGAATTGGTTGTCAAAGAAAAAGCGCACCTTGGGATTGTAGTAGATCCCGATGTAGATCGTTTGGCTTTCATTTCTGAAGATGGCGAAATGTTTGGTGAAGAATATACTTTGGTGGCTTGTGCTGATTATGTATTGAGTAAAACTCCCGGCAATACCGTTTCGAATATGTCTTCGTCTCGCGCTTTGCGTGATGTTACCAATGCCCACAATGGAAGCTATGAAGCAAGTGCCGTGGGAGAAGTGAATGTAGTGGAGTTAATGAAAAAGAATAACGCGGTTATTGGAGGTGAAGGAAATGGCGGAATTATTTATCCTGAATTGCATTATGGACGCGATAGTTTGGTTGGAGTAGCTTTATTTTTAACACATTTGGCTAACAAAAAAATGACAGTTTCGGCTTTACGTGCGTCATATCCTGAATATTATATGAGCAAAAACAAAATCGAATTGACTCCTCAAATTGATGTGGATACCATTTTAGTTGCGATGACTGAAAAATACAAGAATGAAGACATTACAACGATTGACGGAGTGAAAATTGATTTCGCTACCGAATGGGTGCATTTGAGAAAGTCTAATACAGAACCAATAATCCGAATCTATACAGAAGCGCCATCACAACAGGAAGCAGATGTTTTAGCATTACGAATCATTGACGAAATAAAAGTAATCGCAGGAATTTAATTGGATTACTATTGTAAATAAAAAAATCCCCTTTCTGAAAAGAAAGGGGATTTTTTTATTTATGTCCTACGATGTTTCCATCTTTTGTGTGTCCAAAAATAATATTCAGGTGCTTCTAGAATTTGTTGCTCTACTTCTTTCAGATAAGTATCTGTAATTTTATAATCAGGAATGGATTTTGGGTTGTCACATATTGGAATAAATGTAGCCTCATAATAGCCTCTTTTTATTTTTTTTACCTTTGCAAAAACCACTTCTAAATCATAGCGTTTAGCCAACATTTCGGCACCAGTATGAGCAGGAACTTCTATTCCCATAAATTTTTGCCAATGAAACGTTCGATGTACTTGAGGAGATTGATCGCTTGCCAACCCATACATTCCCATAATCCCTTTTTCTTGGTTTTCGGCGATTAAAGCAATTGTTTTATTAGTAGTAACTAACTCAGAATTGAATTTAGATCTAATTCTTCGAACAAGTGCGTCAAAATAGCGATTATTAATTTTTTTATAAACTCCTATACATTTGAATTTGGTTCTTTCGTTAATAGATAGTAGCCATTCCCAACTAGCATAATGAGAGGCTAATAATATTATACTTTTCTCTTTCTGTTCGTATTCTTTAATTAAATCAATATTCGTAATTACAA
>JACCDZ011487296.1_pt1 | contig 21538 bp, 22 predicted proteins | sample 7449551 | NCBI WGS metagenome assembly JACCDZ01 (sample SAMN15323452, study PRJNA562643) | freshwater metagenome | isolation source: river surface water | place: USA:Blue River Watershed | collected 2017-08-18
ACTGACTTGTCTCTATAATTGGTTATATTAATTTTCCTATTTAATCCGGAGTTAATCTGATATAAGAATCCATGTATCCCATTATTTGTATTAAAAGCCATGAAAACTTCGACTAAACAAGGTGGATTTACACTGCTTGAGCTTATTCTAGTCTTAGGGCTTATGGCGGGCATCATGGTGATGACGTTTGCTCAGGATCAGCTCGACTTTGAACATAAAATGGCAAAAACAATTGGTCTACAGTTGTTGACCCATAACAATGCAGTGCGCAAATGGATGTCCGAAAACGTCGACAGCGCCCCTGCATTGCAAGTTCGAAATGGCACAACCTGGTTAAAGCCTACCTCGTGCGGAGGCAGTACGAGCCGCAGTGAGGGGTTTATTCCATGCGATTTCCCAGACTACTCATCATCTGATCCGGTTGTGTTTGGAAATTTGTCGCTGGAGACCACCATCACGAAAACAACGAATGCCAGTGGCGATCCCATCATTACCGCCACATCGCGCATTTCACCTTTTACTCTGCCCACGAATTCCGGCGCAGTGATCCGCGCCGATCTGTCTGGACTTGCAGCAATCACGGCTTCTGCCGGTGGGTTTTACACAGAGAACCCAACCCCGTTCACCACTGACGGCAGCTTCAAGTCCGATCCCGTGACCGGGGTTATCACAGCCAAGGCTGGAAATAATGCAGCCACCGACGCCTGGTTAAGAACCGATGGCTCGAACCGGATGAACAACAACCTGCGTTTTAACTCAGCAACTAGTCCAACACTAAGGGAAATTCAATTCATTTCTCGTCTAAAAAATATCGCTGGCCAAGCGCTTTTTCTGGGGAATTCTGGCGGCGCAACCAATGCCACTCCCGACAAGGTTGTGGTTGATGCCGACACTGAGTTAATGGGAAAAATGCTGGTCACCAACTCAAAGAACGCAGCCAACGCTATTGATGTTACTCAGGGGAGCCTCATTCTGCGTAACGGCGATGTTAGTGCCAATGTGTTTTATGACGAAAATAATGTTGCCTACTATATTGATGGCGAAAACTACTCAAGACTCAACCGACTTAAGGTTAAATCTCAAATCGAGTTGGAGGATGTGGTTTCGGTTGGCGCCGCCTGTAACCCCAATGGATCCATTTCTAGAGGGGCCAATGGCGAGATTTATGCCTGCGTACTCGGACGCTGGGCCAGCACGGGCGGGACTTCCGGCATGTATGCCTATTTCCACTCGTCCACTTGCCCTACCGGATGGGTGCCCGCTGATGGCGGCAATGGCAGCGTAGACCTTCGCGGACGTTTTGTACGGACGTGGGACAACGGCAGGGGGATCGACCCTGGAAGAACTTTGGCCTCTGCTCAAGGCGACGACATCAGAAGCCATAACCACACCGCCACAGTATCTTCAGAAGGCCTTCACCGACACCCTACCCACTTTGCACGGGATCGGGCTCCAACGACTGCGGGTAACGCGGTTGTGGGCGATGAAGACTGGTATGGCACTCAAACCATGTGGTCTGAGCCGGCTGGCCTCCATAACCACACTGTAACGATTGCAAACATGGGCGGCGCAGAGACCCGGCCCAACAACATCTCGCTATTAGCGTGCATGAAACAATGACCTCGTGCCATAGGTAGACAATCAAGCCTAGTGGCAATATAATTCTTCCAAACCACCTATAATGAGAATAAAGGTCATGAGTAACTCCGATAAAATTCAAACCATCCTGAAAGACTTGTCCCAGGCCGAGGTTGATTTGAGTTCACTCATTGAGATTGCCTCCGCTACAGAGGCGCTCCCTGCCAAGCAAATCAATTGCTTGATGGGCATGCAAGACACTCTTACGTTTTACAAGAATCAGCTCGCCAATCTAAATGCTGGCCAGGCGATGAATGACGACCTCATTGCGATCATCGAGTCCTTTGCTCAGTGTATCAAATCACTATCCAGCCACTAAGCGGCAGTCTCCAGCCCGTATTCCCTTGCTTTTCTGAAATGAATCGCTATAATTGACAAATCGTCAATGGGGAAGTGTGCGTCGTGGAAGAGCTGTCAGGCATTGTGGATCGCGTCATCCACCGCAACGGAAATGGCTTCATCATTTTCTCCCTGCGCACCGCAGGGGGATCATTTCCTGTTACAGGCACTGATGCCGATATCCATGAGGCCGATGTCGTTCAATGTCAGGGTGACTGGACAACCTATAAGGGTGATCCTCAGTTCAAAGCCAAGAGCATCATTCCGCAAATACCGACCTCTGAAGGCGCGATTCTGAGCTATTTGAGTTCTGGTCGCATCAAGGGCATCAGTTTCGAACTGGCCTCACGCATGGTGGCCAAGTTTGGCACCAAAACCCTTGAGATCATTGAGCAAGACCCGGATCAGCTGCGCAAGGTGAAAGGCTTTGGCCAGGCGCGCGTCCAGGCGATCAAGGACAGCCTCCAGGATCAGGTGGGGTTTCGCAGCATTCTGGTCTTTCTGCATGGGTTTGGCCTGAGCAAGCGCCATATCACCAAAATCTACAAGCATTACGGCATCAAAGCGGTTGAGGCGATCAAGGAAAATCCTTACCAGCTCTGCTATGACGTGGAAGGCGTGGGGTTTGCCATTGCTGACCGCATTGCCTTGCGCTCTGGCATTGCCGTTGATGATCCGCACCGCATCCTGGCGGGGATTGTTCACACCCTCAATACCAGCGTCTATGCCACTGGCGACACGGGCATGACCAAAGACACCTTGCGTAAAGATGCCTTCAATCTGCTGAACCGGGAAGGGCCGGTTGATGAGAAGGTCATTAGCGAAGGCATTGATCAGATTGCTCAATCCAGCTATGCGCGCATGGTTGAAATCGACCAAGTACCGGTTATTTTTCCTGCCTTCTTGTACCGGGCCGAAGTGTGCATTGCCAACCAACTCCAGAAGCTGGTCAAAAACTTCCATGGCATGGCCCATCGCAATATTGATGGGTTGATCCAAGATGCTGAAAAGCGTTTGGGCATCACGCTGGCCACCCAGCAGCGCGAAGCGGTTAAAACCTCCAGCTCCAGTGGCTTTTCCATTGTCACGGGTGGCCCAGGCACCGGTAAGACCACGATCATCCGCACCCTGATTGATTGCCTGCGCAGTGGTTTTGGCTACGACGAAGACGATATTCTGCTGTGCGCTCCGACCGGCAAGGCTGCCAAGCGGCTGTCTCAGTCGTCGGGCATGGAAGCGATGACTATGCACCGCGCCCTGAGCTTCAATCCTGAAACAGGGGGCTTTGTTCACCACCGCGAGAATCCATTCACTGTGAAGGTCATCGTCATCGACGAAGGCTCGATGGTGGATACGCAGTTGATGGCGTGGTTCATTCAGGCGGTCGACGTAAACACCCAGCTAATTGTCCTGGGTGACGTTGACCAGCTGGCTTCGGTTGGCCCTGGTAAGGTGCTCAAAGACATGATCGACTCCAACTGCGTGCCTTTCACACGGCTGACGGAGATCTATCGCCAGAGTGCGCAGAGCCAGATCATTCTGAATGCTCACAAGATCAACAACGGGCAAATGCCGGATTTCGTAAACGGTAGCAATACGGACTTCTGGTTCATCTCGACGGAAAATGACGATCTGCTCGCGGAGCAAGTGCTTTCGCTTGTGACGCGCATGTCCAAGCATTTTGGTCTCGACCCGTTTGATGACATTCAGATCCTGACCCCAATGAAGAAAGGGGTTGTTGGTCAGATTGCGCTGAACAATCGCCTTCAGGCCATGCTCAATGGCAAGGCGGGGCCTGGCATCAAGATCCGCCAGGAAGACACCGAGGTTGAGTTCCGGGTGGGTGACAAGGTCATGCACATCCAAAACAACCGCGACCTTCAGGTGTTCAATGGCGACACGGGCCGAGTGGATAGTGTCAACTTGCGCGACCGCTCTCTTCGGGTCAATTACGAAGGCCGTCTGGTTGAATACGCCTTCGCCGACCTGGATCAACTTCGTCTCAGTTACGCCATGACCATTCATAAATCACAAGGGTCTGAATACCCGTGTGTGATTATCGTGGCCTCCAACTCGCACTACACCATGTTGACCCGCAACCTGTATTACACCGGGGTAACCCGTGGTAAGCGCTACTGCACCATGGTTGGTGACAAGCGCGCTGTTCGTACGGCAGTTGGTCGTGTTTCTTCGGAAAAGCGCCTGACCGGTTTAATGCATCACATCATCAGCAGGGTTTAAGCTCGTCTGCATTTACGCTTAATTGACTTGGCGATTGTGGAAACCCATAATCGCCTCTTTATTTCTGACCCCATTATCAGGGCGGTGAGCCATGTCTAAGCCATACATTAAGATGCCATCCAAACTACTTGGTGCCAGCATCGCTTATCTTCGAGATCCTGATAACGAGGAAAATGAGTTCGCCCTGGATGATTCCTTGACTCATTGCGCGCTTGAGGGCGATGACTATGACGTCGTTGGGTTTCTTAAGGCTAACGAAGAGCACCCATCACTGAATTCGCTCATCGATTGTCTGCAATACTACTCTGCCCTGCATTATTTTGATGGCGGTCATGAATCACCAGTAGAATGCGGCTTATTTCTGATACCGGTCATCATTGCCACAAGAAACTCTAATCCTTTTTTTGGCGATGAACAGGTTGGGCTCATAGCCAATTCGTTCCGAGCACACGGCTTCTTGGATGATTACCAGTCAGTTGCTGTATTGCCAAATCTTTTGACGATTGATCAATTGCCAGTCAACTTCATTAAAAGAAAAGCGGTACTGTTGGCCATGATGGGCAGTATGGTTGGCGTGGAGCCAGAAGAAGGCTTGAAAGCTGCTATGAATACTCCCACGCATCATGCTGCGCATGATACGGGGTATCGGCTCTGCGTTCCCCATAGGGTCGAGAGCGTCACCGGTATTCTCGGTGCTGCGCAGGAACTTTTGCCTTGCGCAGCCTGCTCATCCTTTCGGTGAGTCAGTTTTAACACCATGGCCCAATAGCGGGCACCAATGTTGTAGCTGGCATTCAGGTCACAGTTGTACTTTTTGCCTGTTCTGAAGGTGGCCAGTTCGTACTGTTTGGGGTCTCGCTTAAGCTTTCCCGATCCATCATAGGCCCAGGACGATGTGCCTCGGGCATATACATACACCACGCGACCACCCATCTCGATGAACTTCTGTTCGATGAGGGTGGCCAGGCGGCGATGTAGCCATTGATGGAACTTTTGCTTCAGCGCTGAACGCTTGCGCCCGCCCTGCGGGCGCCAGCCTTTCAGGAGCTCCAGCACTATCGTATCGACATGGTGCTCACGGGCAAAGTTGACCAGCTGACGCGAGGTCAGTTGGGCAATCTGCTCGTTAATGTGACGGGCTTTCCGATAGTGGCCTTTGCAGAACCCCTTGCTCAGTACAGCGGTTTTACGCGCTTTTTGGCGAATGCTATTCGCCTGCTTGTTGCGCCGGTCTATGTCGGCTGCGGGGTGGATAAATCCACGTGCAGTCACAGTGCCGGATGAAGTTACGACGCTGGCGGTCGCCAGCGTGTTGATGCCGATGTCCACCGATAACACGCGCTGGTGGTCAGTCAGGCGTGCCGGTGTCAGCGACACCGGCACCGAGAGGTGGATCGTCTTGCCCACGATCAATGCAGGGGATTTCAAATCCCCCTGGGTATGGCGCTGGCGCGTGGCCTTGATTGGGATCTGGTGCCAGAGCCACTCTTCACCATCCCACAGCTTGATCGAAGCCGTCTTGAGGTCTTTATCCAGCTTATACAGCTGTCCTTTGTACAGCGCCGGATAGCAGCCCGCAGCGGCATTGAATACCGGGGGCTTGGCGTCTTTCCGCTTGCGTTTACCATCGAGCCAGTCGCCATAGCGGCTCATGTACGAGGACACCTGACCATAAGCAAAGTTGATCGCGGCACGACGCAGGTAGGAAGGGAATTTGTAAAAGCGATTATTGAAATACTGATGCTTGGGACGAGGATTTTTCGTTGTTGGGTGCATCAGCCGCTCAATGGCAGGCATAACGGCTGGCTCATTGGCAAGCTTTGGCCAATTGCTGAGGATGACAATACACAGTGCGCGGCAATAAGCACGGTACTCATTAACCGTGAGTTGTGCCAATCGCTGTTGCTCGGCAGTGGCTTGAAGCGGCCACTTGTCCGTGCGCATAATTGCCTTTACCATGATTGAATTATAGGTGAAGTAATTGGAAATTTCAAGCCTAAAAACCGCTAACCACAGTGCTTACAGGCTCTACTATCATTTGGTGTTGGTAATGAAGTACCGACACAAATGCCTGAATGCAGCCATGCTGGCACGGATGGAAGAATTGATGCGGGATCTGCTGGTGAAGTGGGACGGTCGCCTGGTGGAGTTTGGCGGTGAAGGTGATCATGTACACCTGCTGTTCGAGGCTGCGCCGACAACGAAATTGTCTGATTTGGTGAAAAATCTCAAATCAGTCACTGCACGCAAGATGCGCCAGGAGTTTGCGGAAGAATTAGCGCCTTTTTACTGGAAGCCTTACTTCTGGAATCATGCGTATGCCTTAATCAGCGTCGGGGGCAGGGCAAGTATCGAAACCTTGCTGAAGTACATCGAAAACCAAGATGATCCTCGCAAGCTCGGATAGCGCCTAGACTAACGCATCATGCTGCGCATGAAACGTAGTATGCGGCGCTAAATCTTGATCAAGAATCTGGTGGATGACATCCCTGTGCCGTCTTACTGAGGGGTAGGGTGGTATTGGCTACACACCCAGATCCCTCAGCAAGAACAATCGAGAAGCCTCTGGAAAGCGTGCCAGTGCCTGCTCAGTGCCATACAGGTACTGATAGCCCTTCAGGTAGTTTTCATCGTGGTGATCCAAATCTTCTGCTGGATAGCGAGCCAAAATATCCCTCACCAGCTCAAGCATGTCACCTTGCAGAACCTTGTGGTGGTGAACAGCCTTGATCAGCCAAGCGTTTTGCCGGAGCGGATCATTTTCTCTCGACTGTGTACGCCCGCAGGCCTGAGCCAAGTAAAAACAAAACTGACGCAAAGGTTCCTCATCGGCACAGTCGAGGCAATATCGCCCCAGGGGAATGGTTAACGCCTTTGGCAGCAGCCCAGAGCTTTTGCGCACGATTTCCGGGATTTTCCTGGCTATGGCGGGCAGAAGCCTGTTGCCGGATGGCCAGGCGAACTGATCATCGCCAATGCACAGGTATCGATTGCACCAGCGCTCCAGTATGTCTGGTTCACATTCATCGAGGCGCTCAATCAGATGGCGCTTGCTTTCAATCAACGCGCATTTGAGCGTGTGATCAATCCCCGGTTCCTGCAATAGCAGCATGGCAGGCAGGGGGTCAAAATTCTCGACAATATTCTCCAGCTCAAATTTGGAAACATTGGCTGTCGTCTCAAACCACTCCTGGTCTTCACCAGGGAACCATTCACTCCCAGCACCAAGGGACACATGCTCCCATTTCACCGCACTTTGGCCTGCAATCAACGCTTCAATGACATCATGAGCCAGCGCAACGCTGACGCCTATGCGGCCCAGCTGAGAGGTGTAGATAGCAAACACGACTGGGATTATCGACTCACCCTTAAACATGTCGAGCTGGATCTTCGAATCTTTTGGGTCGATATTGGCAACCGAATACTGAATGACGCGGGGTGCGTCTTTAATCGAGGCGTCAACATGATAGATATTAGCCAGACGATTCCATTCTTTTCCCAGACGCTGGTAGATTTTGGAGCCGTGAAGATAGTGATGAAGGCCGCTGACTTTCTCTTTTTGAGCCTCCAGTTCCGCAATTTCCATTTTGCGTGCCACCTGTATCTTCAGTAATCGCTCAATCAAGAAGGTAGTCGCGACAATCAGGGTGCCCAGCACAGTCAATTCCATCAATCCTGGAATATCGGTCACCAGCACCAAGCATCCCGTGCTGAAAGTGACAGCCGCAATCACAATCAGGACGCTTCGGGCAAACAGAGCCTTCTGCTCAGCAGTCTGTACAGGATTCATCGTCACTCTCTTTCTCTAGTAGACCGAGTATACTAGGAGTCGAGGGAAATAGCAATCCATGGATCTAGAGATCAAGGTCTTTAGCGAGTAGCACCTTCCCCGAGCTGGGGAATCTGGCCAAGGTTTCCTCCTGGCCGTACAGAGCACGATGGCCGAAAATAAAAGCATCGCCGGGAGGGTTCTTAGCCTGAAGGCCAACCCTTTCGATGATCTTCTTCGCAATCTCCTGGAAGGCCTCGAAATGCCGAGGCGATTTTGCATATAGTGGTCGAAATTGACGGTACAACTCATAATTTCCAGCAACAGCCAGCATCCATCCATTCTCCGCAGCGGGATTTTCGGGCATGGGTGCTGGCGCCGGGGTGGATTTCCACATCCACCGGCAAAACTCAGAAAGATCCTCGTCATTACCATACGCCAGGCAATATTCAGCACCCAACCGAAGAAGCTCGGACGGCACCTCCCTGTAGTCCATTTTATCTTCCTTGATCAGGCGGAAAAGAAGGCGGGCTGGGGAGCGGTTACGGGATAGCCAATAACGAATGCTTGGCGTTGGTAGATTATCCTCGCACCATATTTTTAATTGGAGATCGTTGTACTCATTGAGTTGCTCAATCTCAAAAGGACGTCTTTTTAGAAATTCACGCAAAAAGGCACTACCTTCGCGGACAACATCTTTTAACTCTGAAAGCATGTCAGCCTGAATACTATCAATCAATCGTCTTTTAACATCACTATTAGCTCGACAAATTCGACCTATCAATCGGTATGGCGGAATACCAATGTTATCAATGGGGATTTCTTTCCCTTCAAACGCATGTCGAATAAAGTCTGTCAGCGACACAACCTGAATATAAAGCCTTTCTTCCTCCAGGCATTTGCTCAGCGTTACCACGGTGTGCGATTTATCGTTTGGATCAATGCCCAGATAAAACATTGTTGTGTATAGTTTTAAGCCTTTGTACTGACAGCCCATGCCAAGTTTTGCGATCAAACACTGCTTGCTAACATGCTTTAACTCAGCCAAAACCTCGTGGGGTATTGAAACACCAGTGCGGTCTGAATATCTAACACATCCGTTATCACTTCGAATCCACATGAAATCTCGCACAGCCGAGATTGACAGCTCACATAACAGGAAACGGTAGAAGCTGATAATTATGCTGACTAGACCAACAATAGCCACAAAAGAAAGGACGGCGACCAGCGGCGTCTTTGATGGCCCCTCATAAAAAAATGCACATATAAATAAACAGACTCCCCAGGAAATCATAAGAATGAAAGATGGGCCAAGTCTTCTTAGATTGGCAGATCTCTTATCCTTGAGTGCGCCAGTGAGTCCAGCAGCTAGCTGTATATCATCCATTCTTTCAAAGCGATTAACATCGTGAATGATTGAGCTATCCATTTCAATATTCTCTTAGTTACTAGACGCCCAATTCGTTTTCAATCAACACGCGTTTCGAATAGGGCAGTCGCTTGAATGTGTTTTCCATGCCAAATAAGTGCTTGTGACTAATCGCAATCTCATCCAGAACGCTTTCTGACATCAAGTGCATATTGCTTGCTATTTCATCAATCCTTTCAGGGAATTTGATCAGTATTTCTTTGGCCACATCACAAAGCGACGGATAACCTTTATAAGCGTCTAGTCCTACGAGCAGCCAAAGGTTGTCTCGATGAAGAATGGGGGCGTTATAGTTACTTGGCGAAACCGAGCGCAAAAAACAGATGCAAAAGTTTTCAAGTTGTTGCTCATTTCCGTATTTTATGCAGGCCTGACCAATAAACCCCAACACACTGAAGGGAAGAAACAGGTTCTTATTCTTCACCAAATTAGGCAGGATACACACAAGCTGATCAACAATGCCGACCTTGCCAATAAATTTATGATACTCATTCTCTTCAACCAGAAAGCTATTGGCCCATTGCAGTAAATCATATTCACTAACCTGATCGCACTCATCAATCACTTTAGGCTTGGCATTTATAAGTGCTGCTCTGGATGCCTGACTAATATCATTACCCTTAACCAGGGCGCAGGCCAATTCTCTACTGAATTCTATAGCCATTGTGCTAAGTTCAGAAACGGAGAACTTGATAATCTCTGGAATAATCTGGTGATTGCAATCCGGATTATTAGACCACTGATCTGTCCAAATGCCAGGATAGGAGTCCTTACCCTCATGCATAAAAACTTCGTCAAGCGTTGCGCCAATTATCGTTAAGTTAGCCTGATCCTTATGGCGTCTTTCACCGGACGCGAAAGCGACCACCATCATACAGTCCATCTTAGGGTGGTTTAGCAGCAGATACTGGGTGGCGTACAAATCACCATTCATCCTGACCAGTTTCTGGAAAATGCATTCATGCCAGGTATGCGAAAATTCGAGGATTCCAGGGTAGGCGAGTGACTCATGAATCCGCGCAAACAGCAGGCACTCTTTGCGATCTCGTAGCAGCCGATGACGCTTTCTCAGCGCGAGCAGCAGTAAAGGCATGCCCACAAGCATCATTACGGTCGCAATCACCCAGGAGTAGGCCCACGAGTCTTTAGGAATGATGACTATTAGCGCCAGCATTAGAGAGGGGAAAATAAACAGCCCAACGCCGACAGACAGGTGGATAGCCGTCAATAGTTCGTTGATCGCAGCCAAGCGAATGCGATTTTCCTGATGGAAATGTGGCTGATACATAGCCTGAACGCCTCTTTGAATATACCCGGTATACTAGTCAGGCGTAGCCTTTTGGTCAAGTGACTTTTGCATCAGATATCGAGGTCATTTTCCAGGAAGATCCTGGTTTTACCGGGAAACAGCTTCATTGCCTGGTCGGTGCCATACAGCAGGTGATAGCCCTTGATCATGTCGTCGTTGTAGCGATAGATTCGCTCAGGGTCATGCATATCAAAGGGTTTCAGCAGCAGGTCAACGGTATCGCACAGAATGTCTGGGTAGGCCGACTGCCTGCCGAACAGTTCACTTTTGAGTCCGATCAAGCGAGCGTACTGACCGAGCAAGTAGCTAGGGCTGACCTCAAACCAGTCATCACCGTCATTGTTCCCGAATCGAACCTCAGTCCAGTCAAGGACAGCACGGATCCAGCGATACAGAGTGATAACCTCTTCGGCAGACCTTTCATGATCGTGTGTAACCAGATAGTTCAGAACAGAAGACGGCACTTCATCCTGTAGTGTGCCACGCTCCAGTATTGATTCAGTGACACGGGCAAGCGCAGCACGCAGACGCTGATGAAGGGTAGGGTAGGCCTGTGGTGCATCGTCATGCACAAACACGCGATCCGCCCAGTGATTGAATGCTGATTCTGTTTGGTAATGATCAACTAACGAGGGATACTCGGCAGATGCCAGATCACCAAATTGATCTGACCATGGGTGCCGAGCTTGAATGATATTCATCACTTCATCTTTCGATATACAGTCTATTATCATTCTCAGGGTGTTTGTTTTCGACTCAGAAGCATTTTCATAGAGGCTTGCCAGGTAATCTTCCAGGGCAAAGATTCTCACTGATATTGGCCCTGAATTACGCGAAAACACACGCCCAATGCTGGTATCGCCTTTTAAGCGTATCAATGCATAATGCTTAGTGAGCCCATTCCAGCCTTCAGCATTGCGCCAGGCATGTACAGCATCCAGCGAGCGATAGCGCAAAACCCCCTCTGGCAATGCGTCATCCAGATGTTCTTGGATTTTCTGTTCCAGTTTCATCCTGTAGCGATCCTTCAGCGTCTTAATGCCAAGACAAATTGCGTACAGGCCGACAATGGAAGCGATACCATTAAGACCCAGGTTGAAAAAGTGCAAAGTGGTTTTATGGGCTCTGTCGAACCCAATAATGAATAATGTCAGGTTCATGACAAACAGAAAGGCCATTGCAGCCAGGATTATCAGCTGATGAACTATCCTTCTGTTAAAATCCTTGATCTTGTCAGAGGGTGTCATTGCATTTCCTTGATCGTCGTCGTGCACGCTTAAAGCCCCAAATCATTGTTCAGCAAGGTACGCCCAGACCCAGGAATAGCCGCCAGGGTTGCCTCAAGTCCAAAAAGGGTTTTGTATCCCAGATGGCATGCCTCATCGCCTTGAGCGTTAGGATCTAGCCCAGAGGCGAGAATCATCGCCCTATAGGCATCAAGCAGGACATCCTTGAGCTGTTCACTTCTGCTCACCAATTTAATGCTGGTATTTTCGCTAGTCAGCAGGATTGTGCACTTTAACATCCAACCATTATTACTGGCCGGATCTTCCGGTTCTAGACCACCTGTTGGTGAGAGGTTCCAAAGCCACAGTGCCAATGCTCTTCGGTGTACACCGCCTTCGCGATGCACGCAATACCGAGTGAGCTCCCTGACCAGTAAAGCTGGAACCTCATCCCGATACGCGACCAGACGAGGAAGAGAGCAAGCCAGGCTAGAGAGCAATCGCCCCTTCCCCAACAGGGGCTTTTTCATCCGGAAGGGCAGGTTGACGTCTGCCCAAACCCAGAGATGCTCATGATTTGCTTCGGGTAGCTGATCAAGCAAATCCGAGTTATTTCGTAGCGCCATACGAAGAAATACGCTGTCTTTGCGCAAATAAGGCAGCACTGTTGGATGGAGGACAACTTGCTGATGACCGCAAAAGGCATTTCTGATAACGTCATTGACACAGGGAATCACTTCCGAATCAGAGTTTTCAGCCCCCAGAGACACCCAATTAGGCTTTTTGCCAAAAAAAGCGCTAGCAACAAAGGCATCAAGCGATTGTTGTGAGCTGATATAGCGATCATGTCCAACAAATTGGGTATAGGCAATAACTACAGTTTCTTCTGTTTTTTCGTGAATACCCAAGTAAAAGACCGATGTACTCAAACCTGAATCCTGATACAGGTCGTCACCCAAAAATATCAATGGGCCTTTCTTTTGTTCAGATGACGTCATGCCAAGTTTACGTATCAGGCGGTAGCCATGAATATGGGTAAGCCCTTTCGCCGGGTAGTGCTGAAAAAACATCTGCGCCGCTAACTGCGATAGATGACTTTGCGAGGCACTATGCATGAATGTTGCGGACAGCAACCCCATCAACAAGGAGAGCAGCAAGCCTATCGACGCCATCTCTGCATTGCCGATGAATGCTGAAAAACCACTGACTATGGCGAAAACGAAAATAAGAGCCACGGACACCTTAAGGTACTTTAAAGCCCTCATGCGTGAGAATTGTTTCACCAGCGAAAACCTATGGGCGATAAGGTTGTCGCTCGTGTCTTCAGCCAGGTCGAAGTCCAGCCCACAGTCAGCTTCAGCACAGTCTTGGAATGGGTTTTTTATGAGGCTGATCACGTGGCCACCTTTGTGTTTGCCGATGAGAGCCTAAGCCTGTATTGACAAGTTGTCAATAGATGCCAATAACACCCGATCAATTGACCTGCCAATGCCGTTCATGTGAACCTAATAGTTATAGGCGCATCAAAGCAGGGTAACTTAATGAGTATCGAACAACACTTTGAAAAGCTTCAGCTCTTCGATGAGCCATATTCCGCCAGAGATTTTAAAATCGAGCTAAATGACATCATGGGTTACGATGATTTTAGCCGAGAAGCATTGGCGTTCGATATCCGTTCAGGGTTGCTTCGACATACCTCTGTTAGCAACCAGTCATTGTTTGCCGGCGAGGCTCAAGCAAAAGCCATTCAATCCATGAAAGAAAAACTCACCTTCTGTATCGAAGTGGGATTGCGCGATATTCTCACTCTGTGCACGCTGAAAGATCATATTGGTATTCCTGGCCCGGCTGCTCGCATTCTGACGAAAGAATATCCCGAGGAAGTACTCTGTAAAATGGTGCGATTCTTGTCACCCAAACTTGACAGCAAGCAAATTGTTTCAGAAACACTGGCGCTCTGCCTTATTCAAAATGCCGACACCAATTTAGTCAGAAAAGCACTTGATCCGGACTTGTTACATAAGTTCGTATCCTTAACCAATCGCCAGGAGCTGATCAAATACCTTCAGCCCTTAGCCAAACGACAATACCTGGACAACGAACTATCCCTGTAGGCGCGGTAATGAATAATAAAATAGCCGACCATTTTGCCAAGCTTCTATTTAACGATGATGAGCACCGTGTTCAACGCTTTACCGCTGACCTCAGCAATGCCGTGAGTGATCAGGATTACAACCACTATGATATGCTTTTTGATATACGCACTGGCATCGTTGAGCTGCAATCAGAATTTGAGCAGGATATCTCAAATAGCAATGAAGAACGCGTTAGTCAGATGAGAGGACTCGTTGAGAAAATCCGTGTCGCTCATAAGCTTGGATTTAGAGACGACCTTGTTTTTATGTGCCTAAACTCCAGAGTGATGCCGGTTTCTGGATACAGGAAGTTACTCAATGAATCCCCGGAGGAAGTGATTCGAAAATTAGCTATTAATACAAACAGGATGTCAGTGGGAAATTTCACCTATGTGGGCACTGATACACTTCACTTGAGCCTGATTGACACATTTCCCGAACATGCGCTTGCGAAAGCCAAGCTCCCCGATAAATACCTCAAGCTGTTATTCAAACTCACGGACAGGACGCAATACTTAAGCCTCATGAATAACCAGGAAAAGCGAGCGCTCTTGGACAATGAGATGAGCATCTAACCGTGAAGCCATCTGAGTACGTTAATCTTTCCCAGCATGTTGAATTTTCATTCGCCAACCTGTTTAACATGCGCTATAGCGCGGAAGATTTTTCCGACATGCTGCGTAAAGTGATCGCTGATCCGACGTATTCGAAAGACGATTTCGCCTACGATATGCGCAGTGGCCTGCTGTATTTGCATGTCGACACCAATGAAATCCATGAAGCCCCTTCCTATGTGCGTGCCCAGGCTAAAAACACCAGCCAACTGGCAATCCAGAAGATTAAAGCCATCAAGGCCTGCGGCCTCATGGATCCATTCAGTCGTATCATCCTCTCTGATTTTTGCCGCACACAAAGCTATGAAGCCAAGCAAGCCGCTCACGGCCATACGCCTGAGCTATTTAGTGCCTGCATACGCAGCGCCCATTTCTACTTAAGTTCAGAAGATGTCGACAACCACTTTGTTCCTTCAGTGATGAAGCTCGCACTGATCAGCGACGCACCCTATGAGGTGGTCAAGGCCGCTGGCCATTGTGGAGGGGAGTTGTATGACTTCATCCGCGTGGCCAAGCGCCAGGATCTGTTGCCACTGCTGGACGAGCCCCATAGGCGCAAGCGTCTGGAAGACGACCTCAGCCTATGAGAGCGGTGTATCCTTAAATCAGGCCTTGGCCCTAGGCTTGCGCTTCATCCGAATCGCGGCGCAAGCACGGTCATTCTCTTCGGCTTTTTTGGCTGCCGCCTCCATCTCACCGAACATCTGCACGATGTAGGTAAAAGACAAAACCACCCCAACCAGCACCAGCACCATCAACCCGGCTGCCGGACTGTAGAACCTGGATACCGCGTAAACACCTCCCAGCAGACCCAGCGCCAGGAGAAACCCCTTCATTTTCATGTTGACCCTCTCTGTTGTGTTTGATAAAAATTGACACAGTGTCAATTATTGCAGATCAGATTATCTGCGCATAGGGTCTCTGGATGCCATTTATTTTCGTAAACACGACCAAGGCAGCGGATGGAAAGTGGGGCTGGTGCGCTCTGTTGAGCTCGCATTCACACCATACCCGTGAGTACACCGGCATTGCTTCAGGCAGCCTTCTGGAAGCACAGATCTCCGGTTTAATTGCGGGTCTGCATGCATTGGCCAGTGCGACGGTAGAGCAGGGCGTAGAGGTCATCCTGGCCCAGGAGTCGGCCCTTCCCCTGATCAACCTTGGATCTTCTCGCTGGAGTAACCTGCAATGGCGCCGAGAAGCGGGTATCGATTCAGCAGAATCCTCCCTGTGGCGAAAGCTGGCTAAAGCTTCACGCCGATTTGAGCTGAACGCCCGCAAAGCCAGCTCCATGAAGGAGTTTGAGCTATTGGGTCGAGCGGAGTACTTTAGTCAGTGTGCGCTTGGCCATACGCGTCTGGTGAAGCTCTTTACCGATGGCTCGTTTGTTCCCAAATTAAAGTCGGGTGGTTGGGCCGCCATTCTTGAAGACGGCAAGACCTCGCGCGAGATGTCCGGGCCTTTCGCCTGCCGTAACTGCAATGAGGCGGAGCTGTATGCTGTCAATCAGGGGCTGGCCAGCCTGAGCGACAAGGAAAGCGCGATTGTTTTTACCGATTCACTGTTTGTGGTCAGTGGCGCTCAGACACTGGAGCTTTGGCGCACCAACAACTGGCGGAGTCACCAGCGTCGCAAGATTGCCCACCGCGAACATTGGGAAGAGCTGCACCAGCATATGCAACGCCTGAGTGTACGTTTTGAGTGGATCAAGGGGCATAGCGGCATCGAGCAAAACTTCCGCGCAGACGCCTTGGCCAAACGTGAAGCCTTCAATGCAAAAATATGAATAACGTATATTGACAGGGTGCCGTTTTTCCCTGATGATACCCATGAACCCAGCCAAATGGCTGATTTTCTTCGTGAATCGATAGAGCTAAAGAGACAACATGACTCAGATGACCAATGCCACTTCCTTCGCCAACGCCCTGAAAGAAGCAGGTGTAACCATCAGCAACGAAGAGGCTCTCGTCGCAGAGCTGGACAAGGCCAAAGACCAGAACCTGATCCTTGAAAAGATCTGCGTGCAGGGTCGCGGCATTTACAACATCACCTTTGCTGCCTCCCTCGACGGTGACGGGAAAAAGCTCTCCAAGGCCTTTGCGGATCATGGCTTTGACGGCTTTACATTCCGCACATTTCTAAACAACCTGAAGACCGAGGCTTAATCCTGCGCGCCGTGCGGCGCCTGGATCAGCATCATCCTCTAGGGCGGTTTATCCGCCCTTTAGACGTTGATAGTCCGGTCTACCTATTACGAGGATAGAGTGATGATTATCAAGAGCCCTTTTAAGGACTACTACGACCACTGTGTTGGTTATGGCATCGACAAAGCGGTCGTGTTTGAACGCGAGTCGGAAACCGCACAGGTGCGTAATTGTCGTCGCGGTGAAAGCCCGCTGAGCAATGCGGTGCTGGACATTGCCAGCCAGTGTTCGCAACTGATCGACAACCTGGCTGAGCTGCGTAGTGGCTACTTCTCGCCCATTGTGGTGGGGTTTTGTGGCCGTTTCTATGTGGGACTCAAGAGCTACGTGATTGACGATCATCGTCTGAATCTTCAGCGTGTGAACGCACTGAGGGTTTTGCTCAATGATGCTGAGCGGAAGATCACCGTTCCTCGCTTTCAGTGGGGGGAGAAGGACTTTTCTGCCGATGAGTTCATTCGCGACTGGGGGAGTTCTGGCTATTTCACCCTCGCTCGTCGCAGTGGCGCGAAAACGCTGAGTGAATGGTTCGAGCGCAATGCCCATCAGCTGGAAGTAGATCGCCAGGACGTGTTCTTCAAGCACAATTTGGTGAGCTTCGTGTACGAGCGGCATTTGGGCTATCGTGGGGTTAGCGTGACGCTCAATCCGGTGCTGATTGACTACAGTTTCCAGCGCCGTATCGATGGAATTACCGCGTTTCAGGAAGTCTCCATGCATGTGGCCAGTCTGCATAGCGCCAAAGCCCGCCAGCCTGAGCCCATCACGGATGAGTTGCGTGCCATGAGCAAGGGATTCGATAAGCGCAGTTTCCGTAAGGAGCCTTCGCGCACCGGTAGGATTTCCCCGAAAGGATAGAAGATGAACAAGAAGATTGTTGCTATGGGGGCGCTTTTGGCGCTCCCTGTTTTTGCTTTCGCTAACAATGAGCCTGCTGTGCAGCGTTCATCAGTAAAGCTGCCTGTCGTGGCGGAAATCAGTGCAGTTGTGCGCAGCACCATTGATCCTGATGGCATGTACGTCAATGGGGCTTCTACAGCAAGTTAAATAACTAACCAAACCTACTCATTTTGGATGCTGATGGGTTGACTTTCTTGCTATAGATGGTTATTGTTAATTTAGGTTTTCTTAGCGCCACGCCATGCACTTGATTTATCACTTGCAGGGTTATCCATGGCACCTTGCCCTACCTGTAAGGAATCGGGCTTAGCATGTATGGATATACTTACTCTGGCTTGGAATGCGGAAATACCGATAGCGGTGCATGTAGCATACGTGCGGTCGGAAGTGTGTAAAAACCCTTCTGCGCCTTTGGTTCTGGCAATTCTCAAAGAATTACCTCACCCATTGAGCCCTTACCGGACGTTGTCGGCGAGATTCCGGCACGCGAGTCACTCTAACTGTTTGGGTGACGGCCTCTATGAGGCTTCAGGGGCTGATTAATCTTCGTGAGTAGGTTTGATCAGATTCCTTAAAGCGGTTACGGACATTGCTAACAACATGAACGCCGACGCCCAAAGCGACCGTGTGATTGGCGAAGGTGAAAATGCCAAAAGGATTGAGACAACGGTTGAAATGGAAGCGTCTCTCTGGCGTACGGCTGGCACCGCTTATCGAGTCGAATGGGAGAGTTCGTTGCGCGCCGTTGCCTATGAGAACGGGTGGTTCAAAGTCACCGACAAGGTTGAGACCGTGAGCGCTGAATCCACTGTGTCGTTGCAGCCCGGAGAGACCAAGACCTTTACAGCAGGAAACTGCCGCAAGGCTGAGAGTGTCGAAGAGCGTTGCACATTTGAGATTAAAATTGCGCTGAAGCCCCTCAGCCCCTAATAACCGCGATCTATTGATTAATTCGATTAGAGTTAATTGACTTCCCGTGTAATATAACCCCCATTCATATGGGGGTTTTTGTTGATGGCGATTGCAATTATAGGGGCGGGCGTTGCGGGTTTGTCGGCGGCGATATACCTAAGCAAGTTGAGGCTTGAGGTGGATGTCTATGAGCGCGCACCTGCGTTGAGTGCAGTAGGCTCTGGCATTATGCTTCAGCCATCGGGGATGGCCGTCTTGCATGACCTCGGTGCCTTGAAACACTGCTTGCGTAATGGTGCACCTGTGACCGGGGTCTATGGCACCAGCCCACTGGGTAAGCGCGTGATCTTGAATACCCTTTATGACCACTGGAAGCCAGGGGCTCATGGACTGGGTATCCACCGTAGTGTGCTGCTGGATGCGCTTTATGAGAAAGCACAGGACGCAGGCGTGCGCTTTCATTTTGGCACGGAGGTCAGTGATTACCTGCCAGGCGATGCCATCCAACTGAAGATTGATCAAGGCTGGTCAGAGAACACCTACCAGGCGCTGATCATCGCCAGCGGCAGAGGCTCATCCTTGCAGTTTAAGGCCCCCATTGCGCACAGCAAGCGCCCTTATGCCTGGGGAGCCCTTTGGGCCACGGTTGAAGCGCCAGCATCAATGGCCATTCCAAAGCTAAGGCAGTGGTATAGAGAGAGTCGTCAAATGTTTGGGATCCTCCCGATTGGGAAAACCCACAAGGATGGGAAAGAGATGTGCAGCCTGTTCTGGAGCCAGGAAGTCGACTCTTTCGCCCATCTCCTGGAAGGCGATGGCGGCTTAGAGCAGTGGAAAAAGCAGGTTCGCTTGCTTACGGGTGAACAAGCCAATCCATTTCTGGACAAAATTGAATCAAAAGATCAGCTGGTTCTCTCCAGTTATACCGACATTGAGATGAATGGTTGGCATCATGAGAACGTCTTGGCGATTGGAGACTGTGCCCACGCCATGAGCCCTCAGTTGGGGCAGGGGGCTAATATGGCCCTTGTTGATGCGTCCGTGCTTGATGAGCTAGCTCTTTCAAGCTATTGCCAAGATTCCAGGTATAAGTGTGACTGGCCGGAGATATTTAGGAATTACTCAGCCCAGCGCCGTGAGCACCTCAGCTACTACCAATCAGCAAGCCGCACGCTGACGCCCTTGTTTCAATCAGATAGCTCGATTGCCCCACGGGTGCGCGACTTCATCCTGTGGACGGCCAAATGGATGCCGTTTGCTCGCAAACATGCGGCGACCACCCTGGTTGGAGGACGAAAGGGTTGGTTGTGTAATGGATATCATGAGCCATACCAGAAAGTGGACTTGTATTACTGGGATGGGCGTAAGCCATAATGCGTTTTTAGGGAATCAATTTCATTAGAAAGCCCGCATTTGCGGGCTTTGTTTTCGATTATGGTGAAATCATTGCGCTTTCAAATAGAAGAACTTATTGGTAGAGCTATCTCCGTGGGACGAATACCCATTGTCAGCCATCACACACATTTTGTTGGTTCCGACCCTGTTTTCACCGCCGCAGGGGCCACCATTGCCATACGTTGTCCAAAAGCCAAAGCTTCCTGACGACGTTATATTTGGATTACCGTAGTTTGGCCAACCAGCATTCCTAGGATATATGGTTTTGTTTCCAATTGACGTTGTCGCACTGTAGTTGGGCGCTATAGATCCAGCAGGCATGGTATCAAATGATTGCCATTGACCAAACAAGTTAATCCATGATCCGTTTTCAGATCGAAGTAGTGCACGGGTTGAACCGTTTATTTTCCCAGATGGGATTACTGGGTAAATGGATGCGTTCCTTGTGTATGTTGCGAGCGTACCGCCTCGGTATACTAGCTGACCGTTAGTCCTTATCATTTCACTTGGAACAACCCAATATGCTGCCAGTACCCAATAACCCCCGTCATAGGTCATGTTCACATAGGCGTTAAAGGTTGTATTGGTTGCAGTATCTTTAACCTGATAGATGCCATTAACGCCGGGTACAGGATTTTGAATCTCAAAGCTGGACGTTACAAATTTAGTGCCCACAGCGTTTTGAGTTTCCGTGTTACTGATAGGCCTTGTTTCTGGCGTAGGCTCCCCCAGGTTTCTGTACTCATCTAGGTAGGCACTGTATTCACGAGCCTGTACTTGGCGTGTCTCTTCATAAGTGCAGGTGCGCGTTTGCTCAAATGAAACACCCATATTCACTGTGCTTGGATCTGGTATCCAGGCATCACAGGTTTCTGTCTCAGCCACCCAGTCTGTATAAGTAGGCTCTGCTGGCGACCAGGTAATCTTGGAGCCTGCGTTTGTTATAGGCACCTGAACACGTATCACGTTCTCAGAAATAGCCTGCGTAGAGACTAACGCCATGATAGCGAGAGCGATTAGCTTCATTTTCGGATTCATGTTCTATACCTGTAATCGTTATAGGTATTCATGAATCCCCTATAAATCACCCAAAGGATGTCAATTCAACCTCTACTAATTATGTCTAAGATTCGAACCTGAATTAATTTTTAAATGAATGACACATGGCTACAATCCCTTATGAATACTGGCTTGTAGGTCATCCAAGATGCTTTTCATTTTATGAAATATCATACAGCCCATCCTTGTTGTATTCCCCTGTGTAGAGATACCACGCAAGTATAGTATGTATTTTATATTAGCGTTGCCTTCGGCCCGCGCTGTCGTGAACCGAGCCCGCAAGCGGTCTCGGCCATACGGCTTCCATCGCTAACGCAGCCAATGCTTAAGATGATATGAATAAAATAAAGGCAGGCGCGCCACCCTAA
>JACCDZ010094840.1_pt1 | contig 21522 bp, 26 predicted proteins | sample 7449551 | NCBI WGS metagenome assembly JACCDZ01 (sample SAMN15323452, study PRJNA562643) | freshwater metagenome | isolation source: river surface water | place: USA:Blue River Watershed | collected 2017-08-18
GCGGCAGGCTGGTGCAGCCCGCCAGCAACAGGGTCATGATCCACAAGGCCATTACTCTCATCTCGCGATACTCCCGTTTTCGACAGTTAAGGTTTGAACGCCGTTACACGCCCGGACGCAGGATTTTTTCAGCCAGCTTCGGCGCCAGCCGGTTGACCCAGCGCAGCAGCTTGGCTTTGCCGATGAACATTTCCCACTGATCGTTCCGGTAACCGTCCCAGAACTCTTCCGCCAGCTGCTGCGGGGTGATCTTGCCCTTGCCACGCCCGGCGGTCATGGCCGTTTCCACCAGCGGCGGCAGCACCTCGAACACCCGGATCGGCGTGCTCTCCAGCTGCCAGCGCAGGGTTTTCGAGAAACTGTGCAGCGCGGCCTTGGACGCACAGTAAATCGCCGCACTCTCCTTGGGTACCAGCGCCAGCCCGGATGAGACGTTGATGATGGCCGCCTGCGGATGCTGGCAAAGCTGTGGAATGAACGCTTTGGCCAGCAGCACCGGGGCCAGAAAGTTGACATTCAGCTCCTGCTCGATTGTCGCCTCAGTGAGATCGCTGATCGGCCCGTTGAACTGAATGCCGGCATTGTTGACCAGCACCGTGACCTGCGGATAGTCGCTGACCAGCCGGGCTCTGTCCTGCGCACTGGACACATCCGCCACACAGGTCTGGGCACCGGGCAACGCCTCGCTGGCGCGCGCCAAAGCGGCTGCGGAGCGTCCGAGCAGAATCACTTGATTGCCCGCCTGATGAAATTTCCGGGCAATCGCAAAACCGATGCCGGTGGCACCGCCGGTGATCAGAACGGTTTGCTGACTGGATTGCATGGGTGTACTCCTGAAAATGCGTCATGGGAGGTCAGGTGATTAAACGCGGGGTTAAAGATCCCCACTCTACCCGCTGACAAAGCTACTGCAGGCAGATTGAATGGCTACAAAAGTTATCCAGTGCAAGAAACCGCCTGCCACCCGCTTTTATCCGCACAGATCAATAAAAGCTCTGGGTTTTCAGGCTAGGCTTGCCACAACAACTATAAATCGGGAAATACAGGGTGATTCTGGCTGCTGACCTCGGGGGTACCCAATCACGCTTGCTGTTGGCAGAGCAGCGGGGCGGTACGTTGCAGCCGCTGCGCCAAACGACCCTGCCCAGCCACCACTACTCCAGTGTGGAGGCCTTGCTGGAAGACTTTCTGCAGTCAGAAAAACCTGACTGCGCCTGCATCGCGGCCGCCGGCCCGGTTGCCGGCAACCGTATTCAGTTAACCAATCTGCCCTGGCAACTGGATGCCCTGCGCATCGCTCAGCAGTTCGGCATCCCACGGGTGCACCTGCTGAATGATTTCACTGCCCAGACCTTTGCCCTGCCCTATTTGCAGCCGCATCAACTCTGTACCTTGCAGCCCGGCACCCGCGATGCACAGGGCACCCGCGCCCTGATCGGTGCGGGAACCGGTTTGGGCATGGCCCTGCTGGCTGGCGACCTGCTGCAACCGCTGGCACTGCCCAGTCAGGGCGGCCATGCGGATTTTGCCCCGCAAGATGAACAACAGATTGAACTGCTGCGTTACCTGTTGCCCGAATACGGCAGGGTCAGTCTGGAGTTGTTACTCAGCGGTCGCGGCATAACGCGGCTCTATGCCTTTCTCGACCGGATGCCCCTCAACCATCCGGACTTGCCGGACGCCCATGGCATAAGCCTTGCCGCTGAAGCCGGTGATGCACTGGCCGATCAGACATTACGCCTGTTTGCCCGTCTGTATGGCGCCGCCGCCGGCAATCTGGCCCTCACCGGCATGGCCAGTGGCGGGGTGTACCTGTCCGGCGGCATAGCGCCGAAGATGCTGCCTTATCTTCAGCAGCCCGACGTGCTCGAGGCTTTCTGTCATAAAGGCCCCATGCAGTCGCTGCTGGAATCGATTGCGCTGAACGTGGTGCTGGACGAATACCTCGGCCTGCACGGCGCGGCCAGACTGGCTGCCCGTCTGGAACGCGGGGCAGGTGAAGCGACATGAAGCATCCGTCCAACGCGCCGCGCCTGCGCTGGCAATATAAACAGCTGGTCGCGCCGTACTGGCACAGCGAGCGCAAGTGGGCGGTGCGCAGCGCCCTCGCCATGCTGGTGGGACTGACGCTGGCGCAGGTCGGTCTGGCCATCTGGGCCAGTTACTGGCAACGCGCCCTGTTCGACGCGCTGGAAGCACGCTCACTGGATGATCTGCTGGTGCAGGTGGGTATCTTCGTGATCATCCTGATCCTGACCATGGTGGTGGTTGCGCTGCACCTGCATGTCAAACGCTGGCTGCAACTGGACTGGCGCCGCTGGCTGACGGATCTGCTGCTGAACAAATGGCTGCAACGCGGCCATCACTATCAGCTGCAGTACACCACCGGCGAGCACGACAACCCCGACGCGCGGATTGCCGAAGACATCCGCATCGCCACGGAATCGGCGATTGGCCTGGCCCACTCGCTGCTCTACTCGATCCTCATCCTGGGCAGCTTCATCGACATCCTGCACAGCGTGTCCGGCAGTCTGAACATTCCCGGCACCAGCATCGAGGTACCCGGTTATCTGGTCATTCTGGCGTTTTTGTATGCCGGCATTGGCAGTGTATTGGGGCTGATGCTCGGCCGCCCGCTGACCCGCGCCACCAACCGCCTGCAGACCGTGGAAGCGAACCTGCGCTTTGGTCTGGCCAGAGCCAGGGAAAAATCCGAACCGATCGCCCTGATGCGCGGCGAGGAAATCGAGCGGGCCCACGCCCACGACCTGTTCCAGGATGTCGGCAAAGGCTGGAACCGGCAGACCTTCGGCTACCTGGGCATCGTGACCTTTTCCGCCGGTTATGGCTTCCTGCTGCCGATTTTTCCGATCCTCGTGGCGGCGCCCCAGTACATCGCCGGCGCCATGACCCTGGGGGTGCTGATGCAGGCGGCGCAGGCGTTCCAGCGGCTGACCTCGGCACTCTCGTGGCCCATCGACAACCTCGGCGAACTGGCCAAATGCCGTGCCTCGGCCGACCGCGTGGCCACCCTCTACAACGACATACTGCAGCTGGAGGAAATGGCCAACCGGCCCGTCGAACACCGCATCGAGTTGCGCCACGGGCGTGCCTGCGAGCTGGTGCTCAATGATCTGCGACTGGCCAATCAGGACGGTACCGTGCTGGTGGAAAACCTCAACGTCACCATCCGCCGTGGCGAGCGCATCCTGATCACCGGCGACCCGGCGGTCACCATCAGCCTGTTCAAGGCGGTGGCCGGCCTGTGGCCATGGGGCAATGGCGAAATCCTGCTGCCGGACGACATCAGCATCATGTTCCTGCCACAGCGCCCGTTTCTGCCAGACGGCACACTGCTCAATGCACTGAGCTATCCCTATCCCAGCGACCACTTCAGCCCGGCCTCCATCAAGCACGCGCTGGAGTGTGCCGGTATCGCCTGGCTGGCCCCGCGTCTGGAGGATATCGATATCTGGGACCGCAACCTGCCGCTGCGCGCCCAGCAGCGTCTGGGCATGGCGCGGATGTTTCTGCAGGAGCCGGCATGGGTGTTTATCGAGGAAGCCACCGATGCTTTCGACCCCAAGGGCGAGGAATGCATGCTGCAAATGATCCGTCGCGAGCTGCCCAACACCACTCAGTTGACCATCAGCTTCCATGCCGAACTGGATCACCACTACACCCGCAAACTGGTCCTGAACCGCTTGCAGGAACCGAGCATCCTGGTCTGCTCAACAGACCAGTGTCAGCTACGCAAACGCTGACGGCAGCCAGCCACGCTCGACGCTCTCGCGGAAACACCAGGCCGGGGTGGTTTCGGTCTTGTAGTTCCAGAAAAACCAGCCCTGATACTTCTCGAAAGTCGCCAGCTGAGCCGCCGCATAACCGCGGTAGGCCACATCCTTCTGGAACTCGTCCATAGCCTCCATCGCATGATTGAACGGCCCCTGTGCCCATAACGACACTACCTTCAGGTCCAGCCCCAGGCTCCACTCGCCACAGAAGGTGGGCAACCCCAGCTCGTTGATGATCGCGTCGGCCTCGGCCTTCCACTCGCCAGCAGACTTGCGCAGGTGGCCGTAGATATCCATGTCGATGTCGCCGCGTTCGAAGCACTGGTAACGGTGTATATCGAACATCACATTTTCGTAGTCCGGTGCCTGCATAAAGCCCAGATACTCACGGAAATCACGGAAACCGTCGTGGAACACCACCGCCACATGCTCCGCCGGGCAATGCTTGCGGATGCGCGCATAGGCTTGCAGGTAATAGGCCTTCAGGTAGTCGGTCGGCACATCCCAGCGCGGTTCGTTGAGCGCCTCGATGGCATGCAGCGCCGGATGACCGGCATAGCGCTCGGCCAGTCGCTCCAGCACCGACAAGGAGTGTTCCAGGTACTCGGGACGGGTATGCCATTCGCAGACATCCTTGATCCCGCCGTTATCGAAGCCGTTCTGGCAGCCCGGCCCGGCGTGCAGGTCCAGCACCACGTTCAGACCCAACTCCTGCGCCCAGCCCATGGCCTGATCCAGCACCTCGATGCCGCCTTCGACAAACGGATAACGCGCCTCGCCGTAGCTGGGGTGATAGGGATAGTCCGGCCCGAAGATCCAGTGCCCCAGCGGAATGCGTACGGCATTAATGCCGCGCTGCGCCAGCCAGACAAAATCATCGCGGGTGATCCAGCGCTGCCAGTGCGCGCGCAGGCGCTCGCCGGCCTCTGCACCCAGTTCGGCGCTCCAGGTGGTTTCATCGGTGGCTGCCAGTCCTTCGAACAGACTGGGGACCATCCACTTCTCCAGCACCAGCCAGCTGCCCAGATTGACCCCGCGCAACTTCGTTCCTGCTTCAGCCATGTCCGCATTCTCCCCAAGCATTCACCCGTTGCTGGCAAGCATAGTGCGGCTTGGCTGAGCTGCATTGACCCAGGGCAATGCTTCAGTAGCGGACTATTCCAGCCGCTGCTTGAGGGCCTGCAGGGCCACGTTGAACTTGCCCTGCATGACCTTGCGCAGGACCCCACCCATTGCCGGGATCCGCGAGCGGAAGCGGACGCTCCATTCGACCCGGGTCAGACCGCCCTCCTGAGTCAGTTGTATATGCCCCCAGTAACCCACGAACGGCGACCCTTCAATGATCCGGTAGCGATAGCCCTGCCCCGGCAACCATTCGGTGATCTGCTCGCGAATGCTGCCTACCGGTGAACTCACCACGCGCTCGGCAAAGCGCCCGTTGCGCTCGTGCAAACCGGGCTTGTCGAGGTGGATATGGCCCAGACCGGCCCAGGCACTCATCCCTTCATGATCGCCCAACTCGGCAAACACCGCTTCGGCGCTGGCGGCAATAGTGATAGAGCAGACCAGCCGCTGGTTATCCAGATCCGGGCGCTCGTCCATGCGCGTCGGCACAAAGCCGAAAGCCTTGTGTGCCCAGCCCGGCGTGGCCCACATGAACTCGTAGGAAAAGCCCAGCGGATCATCCACATAGACACAGCCGACCAGCTTCATGTCCAGTACCTTGGGCGTGGTCGCCACGGCACCATGGGCCAGTGCCTGCTCACGCAGGGCATACACGCCCTTGCCACTGCGCGCATCGCCAAAGCAGATATTCAGGATGCCCTGATCACACAGTCGGTAGTCAGCCGGCAGGGGTTTGCCCAGTGGCTGCAGGTACTGCACGATTTCCAGCAGGATGGTTTCGTTATCGGTGCCGCCGACAAACACCCGCCGCTCACAGCGGGCGCCTTCCAGACCCCAGAGCGCCTCGTGCGCATCGGTGTGCAGGACCATCGGCAATTCCTTCATGCCCAGCCCTTGCGTGACGAAGTTGACTGACTTGCCCATGTCCGGCGTGGACAGGGTCGCGGTGCGGATCGCCACCGGACAGTCGAGCCGTCCCTGGGATGATTTGGCCGGCAGCGGATCATCTTCCATCAACTCGACGAACACGCCATCCGGATTGCGCACGCAAACCCGCCGCTGCCCGGGCTTGCCGACCGGCGCGGTCAGTGGCCGGGTACCGATCAGATCGAGCTGAGCCAGCGCCGCATCGAAATCATCGACCCAGATGCCGCAGCGGGTGTAACCGATGTTATTGGGCAGGTAATCATCCGGCATCAGTTTGGAGTTGAGGTTCTCGTACTGGAACATCTCCAGCTGCGCCCACTCGTTGCGCCCGACCATGCACCAGCAAGTCATCGCCGAACCGGGCAACTTCTGCACCTGACCATCCGACAGCGGCGGACGGAACAGCAGCCGATTGCCACCCGCCGGCAGAAAGCCGAGTCCTTCGCGCCACCAGGCTTCAGTGCGGCGCAGGTCAATCACGGCAAAGGCTATCTGGTTCAGCGGCAAGCTGGCGTTAGGCATGCTGGTTATCTCGAAAAATGTAATTTTAGAATACATTACACATTAACAGCTGAACTGGCCGAAAACTACCCGACGCCGCAGGCAGCAGAAGCCGGTTAGACTCTCTGGCAAAACCCGGCACAGGCACCCTCCATGAGCAGCACATATGACTACATCATCATAGGTGCCGGCACCGCCGGCTGCCTGCTGGCCAACCGTTTGAGTGCCGATGCCGGCAAGCGGGTGCTGCTGATCGAAGCCGGTCAGGCGGACAACTACCACTGGATTCATATTCCCGTGGGTTACCTGTATTGCATTGGCAATCCGCGCACCGACTGGCTGTACCAGACCGAAGCCGACAGTGGCCTCAACGGACGCTCCCTGCGCTACCCGCGCGGCAAGACGCTGGGCGGTTGCAGCAGCATCAACGGCATGATCTACATGCGCGGCCAATCCCGCGACTACGACCGCTGGGCGGAGCTGGTCGGCGACAGTCAGTGGAGCTGGCAACAGTCACTGCCCTTCTTTATCCGCCATGAAGACCACTACAAAGGCGCCGCTGCCCTGCATGGATCAGGCGGCGAATGGCGAGTAGAAAAACAGCGCCTGCGCTGGGACGTGCTGGATGCGTTTGCCGAAGCGGCGGTGCAAGCCGGCATTCCAGCCAGCGAGGATTTCAATCGCGGCAACAATGAAGGCGTTGGTTATTTCGAGGTCAACCAGAAGGGCGGCTGGCGCTGGAATACGGCCAAGGCGTTCCTGCGCCCGACCTGTATGCAGCGACCCAACTTCACGTTATGGACCGGCACCCAGGTGACCCGGCTGAGCTTCGCCAGTGCCCCGGGCAACCCGCGTTGCTCGGGCGTGCATGTCTGCAAGGATGGTCAGATGCTTGAGGTGAGCGCACGCGAAGAAGTCATTCTGTGTGCCGGCGCCATCGGTTCACCGCAGATTCTGCAACTCTCCGGCGTCGGCCCGGCGCAGCACCTGCAATCCCTGGGCATTCCGGTCATCAAGGACTTGCCCGGTGTCGGTGAAAACCTGCAGGACCATCTGCAGATCCGCGCCGTCTTCCGCGTGCGCAATACCCGCACCCTGAATACCCGCGCCCATTCACTGTGGGGCAAGGCACTGATCGGGGCGCAGTACCTGTTCCAGCGCAGCGGCCCGATGAGCATGGCACCCAGTCAACTGGGCGCCTTCACCCGCAGCGATCCTTCGCAGCCCTGGCCGAATCTGCAATACCACGTGCAGCCGTTGAGCCTCGACGCCTTCGGCCAGCCCCTGCACGACTTCGATGCGATCACCGCCAGCGTGTGCAACCTGAACCCTACCAGCCGGGGCTCAGTGCGGATCAGGAGTGCCGATTATCGCGACGCGCCGGCGATTGCACCGAACTACCTGAGCACGCCAGAAGACCGCCAGATTGCCGCAGACTCGCTGCGCGTTACCCGGCGCATTCTGGCGCAACCGGCGCTGCAGAAGTTTCAACCCGAAGAGTTCAGACCCGGCGTGCAATTCCAGAGTGATGCGGAACTGGCGCAATTGGCCGGCGACATCGCCACGACGATTTTCCACCCGGTCGGCACCACCAAAATGGGCCGCACGGATGACCCCATGGCGGTGGTCGATGCCCGCCTGAAAGTGATCGGTATTGACGCTCTGCGCGTGGTGGATGCCGGGATCATGCCGCTGATCACCAGCGGCAATACCAACTCGCCGACCCTGATGATTGCCGAGCGCGCAGCCCAGTGGATCATCGAAAAGCATGGAGGCAGCAAGCCTTAGCGCCCCTCTTGCGCAGCTGGAAGAGGGGCTGGGCTCTCAGGGTGTTGCCTGAGTCATTTCGTCCTTCAGATCGTGAGCGCGCTTGATCAGGTAAGCCCGGATTTGCTCGAACTCATCCGGTTTCAATCGTCCGCCAAAGGGCGGCATCCCCAGATGTGCACGTGCCCCATGCACAATGTTCTGGAAGTCCGCATGCTTTTCCGGGGTCAGGTAGCGCAAGTCCGGGATGGCATTGGCGCTGTAGGCACTCAAGCCATGACAGATGCCACAGTTGTCGTTGAACAGCGCCCTGCCGGCATCCACATCCGCAGCGCTGGCGGTTTGTGCCGGCGGCGCTGGCATGGGCATGACGCGCTGTTTAACCTCGGGCATTTTCTGCTTGCCACCGAGCTTGAACACAAACAGCCGTGAATCCGGCACCACCGGCGAGTTCTCGGCCACCATGCCGAAGACGATACCGAACGCCCCGCCAATACCGACATTGAAGGCGACGTACTGCTCTCCGTTGATCTCATAGGTCATGGGACCTGCGATCACCGCGCTGGAGACTTTTTCCTGCCACAAACGCTTGCCGGTGTCGGCCGAGTAGGCATTCAGCTCACCAAATGCAGTGCCCTGAAACACCAGATTGCCGGCGGTGGTCATGGTGCCGCCGTTGTTCATCATCGGATAAGGAACTGACCAGACCTCCTTCTGCAGGACCGGATCCCAGGCTTGCAACTTGCCGGTAAACAGTTTCACCAATTCATCGCGCCCGGCCTTGTCCTCGGGCAAACGGGGCATGGCGATCCCCAGGCTGTATTTGCCCAGCACGGGCTTGTCGGCCTTGGCCAGCGGACTGAACTCTTCGGCCGTGGTGTGCTGCGGGATGTAGACCAGCCCGGTATCCGGGTTGTAGCTCATCGGCTGCCAGTTATGCGCACCCTGCGAGCCGGGGAACACCGTCTTGGTTTCGCCCTTGGTCCAGTAGTCTGCCGCCTCGTAGTCAAAAATCGGCCTGCCGGTTTTCGGGTCGATGCCCTTGGCCCAGGTCACGATCGAACCGAACTGCCCGGCCGAAATGAATTTCCCGCTCGCCGCATCCAGCACATAGAAGAAGCCGTTCTTGGGTGCCTGCATTACCACCTTGCGCGGTTTACCGTCGATCGGCAGGGTGGCAATGATGATGTCCTGCGTGGCGGTGTAGTCCCAGGCGTCACCGGGGGTGGTCTGGTAATGCCAGACGTATTTGCCGGTATCCGGTTTGATCGCCACGATCGAGGAGAGGAACAGGTTGTCGCCCTTGCCTTCACTGCGCAGCCCATAGTTCCAGTAAGAACCGTTGCCCACCCCGATATACAGCAGATCCAGTTGCGGATCGTAGGCCATGCCGTTCCACACCGTGCCGCCGCCACCCTGAATCCAGTATTGGTCGCCGGACCAGGTCTTGCGGATCATGCGGATGGTTTTACTCTCATCGCCCTTGGCCGGATCACCCGGCACCGTAAAGAAGCGCCATTTCTGCTGGCCGGTCTCGCTGTCATACGCGGTGATGTAGCCACGCACACCCAGTTCGGCGCCACCATTGCCGATGATCACCTTGTCCTTGATGATGCGCGGCACACCAGTGATGGTGTAGTTGCGTTCATGGTCAATCACCGTATCGACGGACCAGACTTTCTCACCGGTCTTGGCATCCAGCGCCTCCAGTCGGCCGTCATACACGCCGACATACACCCGCCCCTTCCACACTGCCACACCGCGGTTGGCCGCATCACAGCAGCCCTTGTTCTGCATGCCGCGGAACACCTGCGGGTCGTACTTCCACAACTGTTTGCCAGTCACCGCATCGAGGGCGTAGACCATGCTGTAGGCACCCGTGGTGTAGAGCACGCCATCCACCACCACCGGCGTTGCCTCGACGACCCGGTCCAGCTCGTACTTGAATTGCCAGGCCAGCCCGAGCTGATCGACGTTCTTGTCGTTGATTTGCTTGAGCGGTGAATAGCGCTGCTCGGCGTAAGTGCGCCCGGTGGTCAGCCAGCTGCCCGGTTCATGATCGACGTTGAGCAGGCGCTGGGTATCCACCGCACCGGAGCCGGCACAGGCCAGCGGTGCCAGAGTGAGCAACGCGCAGAATTGCAAAGCATGAAAAAGTGCTTGCCGCATGGGGCGCTCCATTGAAACCGGGATGTAGGGGGCTGCCTGATCGCGCAACGCTGTGAGCAGCGACTGTGAGCATAGCTGCAGCCTGAAAATTGGCTGCGACGTTGCCAGCCAATCACCTCACCCTTGGGCACTCAACGCTACTGATCTGTGGCCTGGCGCTTTAGCTGATGGCTAGCACCGTGCTGGACGAAATGCTGGGGTGAGACAACTTGATTACCGCCACTTCAGGCAAATGCGCCACGGTGGATGGATCGGCGTCGCTGGCCAGTGTCAGCCTGAGCAACAGGCAGGGTTGAGCATGCCATTCACCGGCCACTGGCGCATCCACATCCAGCACCTGGGGATGGATAACATCGTAGCCACACTGACTGGCGATTTCCGCCAGCTCAACATCATCGTCAGACACATCAACCGCGACAAACAGTGTGGCAAACATGGCGTCCTCCGCTCACTCAGGCAGTCGCCTTCTGCTGACTAGATCAGCACCCACACCAGAGCGCCAACGAGCACCAGCAGCACGCCCGCCACCAACAGCGGTGACAGCCCTGCACCAGCGGTCGTGTCCTGCGCGGGCGCAGCAGCAACCGGCTGTGCACGTGCCGGATTGACTGCAGCCGTCTGACTGACTTGCGGCTTGGCTTGCGGTTTGGGCAACTTGACCGACTGCATGAATACCGTGGCATCTTCGTCGGCCTGCGCTTGCGCAGCGGCAACTTTAGGGCCGATCACCAGCAGGCTGACCGAGCCCATCTTCAACTGGTCGCCCGGTTGCAGCGCAGCGGTCGCTACCTTGAGCTGATTGACCTGCACGCCATTGGCCGAACCGAGGTCTTTCATCTGCAGCAGTCCGTCCTTGAGATAGAACTCGCAGTGCCGCCGCGACAATTCGTGATCATTGGCAAAGCTCAACTCGCACTGCGCGGAGCGACCAAAGGTCAGCGAACCGGTGACCGGATACTTGCTGCCCTCATGTTCGCCCTGCAACACAAACAGAAACCACTGCGCGGCGCCTGGCTGTTCCGCACCGGGACTGACCTTGAGCGGATCAAACACCTCCATCTGCACCCCGCCCAGGCGGATAACATCGCCAGAGCGCAGCTGATAACGGGCAGTCACGCGTTCATCATTGACGAAAGTACCGCTCTGGCTGCCGCAATCGCTGATCAGGTACAGACCCTGCTCCTGACGGATTTCCGCATGAAAGGCACTGATGCCCTCATCGGCCATCTGCAGCGTATTGCGCGCATCCTGACCCAGCGTCAGACGCTCCTCCGTCAGCCAGAGTGGCGCCTGCCGTCCATCTTTGAAATGCAATTTAAACATCTGCCATCGTCCTTTGAGCTAACCAACAGCCATGCATCACAAGCCTTCAATCACCGACCGCCGTATCAATCCAGCGTTCGAGCCAGTTCTTTTCTCCGGCAGGAGCAGAGCGCGGCGTTGCGCCTTCACGCCTCTGAACCTGCGCCTTTTGCCGGGCACTGCGTTCAGCCGCTGCCACCCTGGCCGGATGCTCTGCCTGCAGAGCCAGCAACTGCGGATCGTCCGGCTGTGCCTGCAGGCCACGCTCAATCATCTCCAGTGCCGCAGCCAACTGACGCTGGCGATAGCGCTCGTTGGCCTTGTCACGATAGATTGCTGCCACATGCTGCAAACCAGCCAGCGCCTGTGGATTGTCCGGAGCAAGCAGCAAGGCCTGCCGGTAAAAAAAGACCGCACTGTCATCCTCGGGCAACAACAGACGATTGTCCGCGAGGCTGACTTCAGCGCGTTTGAGAAAATCCTCGATGCGTAATTCCAGTACGCGCTGCAACCCGGCTAAAGCGTGCGCGTTATCCGTATCGCGCTGCAGTACTTGCTGAAAGTAATGCTCTGCACTGTCCTGTGCCGGCTCGATCAACTGGCCTTGCTGCAGGCGCTGCTCTGCCTGCACCAATAACTCACGAATCTGCATCTGCTGTTGATAGTAGAGTGCGCCCACCACCAGAGCACCCAGCAACAGCAATCCGGCCAGAGCCCGGTAATAGGGCCGAAGCGGTTTTTTGACCGTAGCAGCTTTTTTCGCCTCGGTCCGCACTGGCGAAAGGGTCGGGGAATCAACAGCCAGCGCGGGACGGATCTGCGTCGCATCCGGATCCCCCAGCTCGATTTGTCCCAGCACCGCCAGCAAGGTCTGGCAATCCGGCAGGCGCCGGGCGGGGTCTTTGGTCAGCATGCGCTCCAGCAGCGCCTGAAACATGGCCAGATGCGCGGGCAACACGGGGACCGGCATCTGAACCTGATTGAGCACAGTCTGGGTGTAGTTGCTACCGCGGTATGGGTTGTTGCCAGTGAGCATTTCCAACAGGATCAGACCCAGGCTGTAGATATCGCTGCGCGCATCCAGACGCTGACACTGCGTCTGCTCCGGACTGCTGTAGGCCGGGCTGCCGACAGCCACACCGAAGTGAGTCAACTCAGTGTCGAGCTGCATGTCCTTGGCAATGCCGAAGTCGGTCAGAACCGCCGTGCCATCATTGCGAAACAGGATGTTGGCCGGTTTGATATCACGGTGAATCAGGCCTTTGCCGTGCACCACCGCCAGCGCCCCGGCAATCTGCCGAACGATCGCCAGCGCACGCTCGGGCTCGAAGATCCGGCCCTTGTGCTGGGCCAGATCACCACCGGGGACAAACTCCATGGCCATGTAAAAACGCCCATCAGCCAGTTTGTTGATGTCGTAGATGGTGATGATCGACGGATTGTGCAAAGAGGCAACAATATGCCCCTCCTGAATAAAGCGGGTATTGAATTCCTGGTCCCCGGCATTGAGCAGAACCTTGACCGCCACCTTGCGGTGCAGGGATTGCTGGGTCGCCAGATAGACCTCGGCCATACCGCCCTTGCCAAGCAGGCCATGCACGGTATAGCCAGGAATTTCGATGAGATTATCGGTCATGAGATGAGGTGCGTTTTCGGGATGGAAAGAGATAGTCGAGCAGACCGCGCCTGACCGGACCAACCAGTGTCTGGGGCGACTCACAGGCCAGCACGATACAGGAAATATTATCCCGCCCTCCGTTCTGGTTGGCTGCTGCAACCAACTGTGAAACCAGGCCATCGAGGGTATCAGCCGCGCAGGATTGCTGCAGAATCTGCTGGTCGGTCAATTCGCCGGTCAGCCCGTCACTGCACAGCAACAGGATCTCCCCGGGCTTGAGCTCGCCCTGCACAAGGTCCGGTTCCGGTTGCTGTTCAGCCTGCCCCAGACACTGGGTAATCACGTTACGCCGGGGATGTTTTCGCGCATCTTCGGCAGTCATTTCGCCGGCATCGACCATGCTTTGCACCCAGCTGTGATCGCTGCTGAGCTGTTCGATCTGCTCTGCGCTGATGCGGTAGGCACGACTGTCTCCGAGCCATGCCAGCGTGAACTGACAACCCTTCAACTGCGCGGCAACCAGCGTCGTGCCCATGCCCCGACTGGCCGAATCGCTGTCACCGGCAGCGATAATCGCGTCATGGGCAGCCGCAATGGCAACGTCCAATGAAGCCCCCTGCTCCACCTGCTCGCGCAACACCTGCAAGGCCAACGCACTGGCCACTTCACCGCGCTGATGACCGCCCATGCCATCGGCTACCGCCCACAAGGCCAGTTGCGGAGCACACAAGAGGCTGTCCTCGTTGTGCGCGCGGCTTTTACCCGGATCACTCAAGGCAGCAAAATGAACAACGGCAGTGGCGTGTGAGCTGGTCATGTAAACCTGATGGCAACAAATCGATGGATAAAGGCGAAACCGGCTGCATGATGCAAGCCTGCACCCTGACTGACCACTGCGAAGCAGTGCGCAAACCGGAAAATGATAACCAGTCGATGATAGCGACCTTGCGCAGCAACCATGAGCTGCGAATTTACACGCCGATCAAGGCTTGAAGGCCACCGCCTGACTGGGTAACGTGCCGCCATCATTCCGGAGTCCTGCCATGTCCGTATTACGCCCGCTGGTGCTTGCTGTTCTGCCCTTGTTTGCCGGCTGCCAGATGCTCAACCTGTTTTCCGCACCCGCACCCGCACCCGTCAGCGAACAGCGCATTCAGGGCGAGATCAGTCAGAAAAATGGTCAACTGATCCTCACCCCGTGTGCAGAGCGAGCCACCTATCAATTGCTGAGCGAGCCAAACGGCATGTTGACCGAGCAAGCCAAACGCCTGCTCGCGGATACCCCTGCGCCCCTGTTCGGTGACCTGCGCGGCACGCTGGAAAACGGCAGCTCGGCAGATTCCCCGCGGCAACTGCGGGTCACCCGGCTCTATCGCCTGCAGGCTGAGGGGCCGGGCTGCAGTGATCGCAATTTCAGACACCTGCTGATTCGCGCGCACGGCAACGAGCCCGGCTGGAATATCAACATCAACAATAAAGGCCTGGTGCTGGAGCGCATGGGCCAACCGGCGCTGGCCCTGCCCTATCTGGAGGAGCAATTACCGGATGGTGGCTCAAGCATCAGCACCGATGCCGACGGGCTCAAACTGGAACTCTGGCTGAGTCCGCAAAGCTGCACCGACAGCATGTCAGGCACCATCGAGCACCTGACAGCTGTATTACAACTCAACGGCGAGACACTGCACGGCTGCGGCTCTTACGGCGCCCTGCGCAATCAGTGACCGGCTGAAGCAGCCGCCGCGCAGCGCGCTTACTTCTGCAACTGCTCGACAATCAGCTTCTGCGCCGGCATCGGCGCCGGGAAGCCCGCCGCGCCCAGTTCATCCTTGAGCAGGCGGTTGGTATCGAAATACACCTGCCAGTAATGATCCGTATGACAGAACGGACGAACTGCCAGCACCGGTCCGACCAGATTGAACTCCAGGATATCCACCACCACGGCAGGATCTGCCAGCACGTTCGGCACTTGGGCAATCTTTTCCTTGAGCAGCGCAACAGCGGCCTTGTAATCCGCCGCACCGGACAGCTGCGCAGTCAGATCCACCCGACGAAAACTGTTGTGACTGAAGTTCTGGATGTTGTCGGAGAACAATTTGTTGTTGCCCACCAGTGTCAGCACGTTATCCGGCGTGTTGATCGCCGTGGCAAACAGACCGATCTCAACAACCGTGCCAGTCACTCCTCCGGCCGTGATGAAGTCCCCCACCTTGAATGGCCGCAGCACGATAATGAAACCACCAGCGGCCAGATTGGCCAGCAACCCCGACCAGGCCATGCCGATGGCCAGACCCACCGCAGCCAGCAAGGCAGCAAAGGTAGTGGTCTGCACGCCTAGATAACCAAGGATGCCGATCACCAGCAGAATGTTCAGGGTGACCGTGATCACCGAACCGACATAACGCAAAACCGTGGGATCAACGCTCTGTTTGCCCAGGGCTCGTTGCACCATGCCAACCGCCGCACCAATCAGCCAGCGCCCGACGACCCAAAAAGCAATAGCGGCGAGGATTTTTACGCCAAAGGTAGTCGCGTACTCCGTAATCTTGTTCATCAGGATGGTCATGTTGTCTACTGAAACCGCGTTGAGCGTTGCCTCATCCATGTTGAATCTCCTGCAGGCAATGGTTCGGGATTAAAGGCTCAAGAAACCTTCAACAGCATCAATCATGCTCGGATGATCGACCACTGGAAGCATGGCGTTACTCAGGCTGATTCGCAACCGAGCCCCTTCAGTCTTTCGGGCTTCAGAGACTGGCTTTTGCAGCCATCGCGTCCTGCTGAGTGATCAGACTGGCCTTGAGCCTTGAATACTTGCTTTGAAACAGCGATAGATGGCAATCTGCCTCCATCGGAAATTGATGAAACACGTCAAAATGAGTCGTCAACGCTGCTCTAGCTGGCTTAAAACCGCACGAACCTGCGTTGTCTTGCTGGCTTGCATGCTGGCCGCGGCGCAGGAGGCACATGCTGACAGCGCGATTCTCTACGCTGCTTCTGACAACTGGCCGCCGTTCTTCATGGAGGAAGACGGCAAGATTTCCGGTATCGGCTACGACATCCTGACGGAAGTGGCGCGCCGCACAGGCGACAAGATTCATATCAGCCGGCTGCCCAATAACCGTGCGCTGAAGCTCTTCGAAGAAGGCCTGATCGATATCATCGTGATCGATGCCGCCCTGTGGAACGACCCGAAGAACATTCCCGGCATGGCGTTCTCCGATAACCTGATGTCAGTCAACGAATACATCTACTTTAGTACCGGCAACTTCATCGAAATGAAAACCCCTTCCGACCTGACCGGCGAGACCGTGGGCATTCTCAACGGATACAGCTATCCGGTTTTCGATGATGCCTTCGCCAAAGGTAAGGTCAAAAAGGTCGAGGCCTACCGCGAGCAAAGCCTGTTGCAGATGCTCATGCGCAAGCGGGTGGATGCCATTTTCATGGACTCGGTGGCTTTCGACTACAACACCAGGCGATTTGGCTACGATCAGGCACTCTTCAGGCGCGGCATCCAGCTCAGTGATGCCCCGCTGGGCATCAAGGTGCGTCGCGGCAAAGCGGGTATCCTGCCACGATTTAATAAAGCCATAGCGCAAATGAAGGCCGACGGCACGATCAGCAAAATCGTCAGGAAATACACCCAGTAGCGCTCGGCAAACGCCGAAACCTGAAATGCAAAAGCCCCGCAATCCAATGGATTGCGGGGCTTTTCAATAATGGCGGGAAGATAGGGATTTGAACCCTTCTTTTAGCGTTTCATTACGGCGCAAACCCTTGCAATTCAGGGCCTCCACTCCATTTTCCGGCTCGTTTTGTCTCAATTCGGCTCAGTGATTTCGACACTTTTTCGACACTCAGCCCGCACGCAACTCCTTGATCAACTCTGGATGGCGACCCAGAATTTTGAACAATTGCACCAAGGGCTGCGGTGCTTCTGTACTGCCTCGCTCGTAGCGGGAAAACGCATTTGGTCCACCGCCGAACAGTTCAGCGGCCTCGCGTTGGCTCAAGTGCAATTGCTTGCGTACATTGCGAATCAGCTCTTGATTGCCGTCTTGGGCGTTAACCTGCTGACGGAACTCGTTCATAGCACGCATAACGCGCTCACTTTCAGTCGGCCCAGTCAGGGATTCACCGCAGGCATCACACCAGTCAGCTGTTACGGCAGTAACTTGGATAGTTTGCCCTTTGTAGGTGAAGGGCATATCGCGGGTGCCGTGAACCAGTTCCGCCCCGCCGCATACTGGACATTTCATGGTCACATCTCCTTAAAGGATACGATCAGCAGATCGGCCACCAGCGTGAACTTCAGATACACCTGCCCAAATTCGCTTTCGGGTCGGTAAACGTCCTGCCAGTTAGTATGATCCGCATAGGTTGTCATGCTTTTGAAAAAGTCGCGGCTGGTTAAGGCATCGATCACGGCCAGCATATCGGCCACCTCCATGCCAAGCTCAGCGCCCCCTTCCAGTGCCACGCGAGTGAAACGATAGCGCTGCTCGGCTATGGCCTGCTTAACCAGTGCTAGCTTGAAATGGGGTTTACGCTTTTCCATACGACACAAAATAACCTTTTAGGTTAATTCCATCAAGGTGGATTCAGATGAAAAATGACGAGCGTACACAGTTGTGCGACCAGCTTCTTTCAGGCGCTGCATCAAAGCCTGCGGAGCCTGTCGACCACCAATATTTCGAAAATCTTCGTCGCCAAGTACAGCTTGCTAAACCTGCTGTAAGGCCTACCCCAACGGACTAATATTGCACGCGGTTGATAAGTCCCGCGTACTGACTGCATACAAAGCGAGATTCAAACCCGGCACTTTCCAGACCGGCAACTAATTCTTGTTTCTCAAATAGAGATCCATTTGCTGCTTGCATTCCCGCTTCTCGATGCTCCCTTCCCTGTGTATCCAGCATCTGTCTGCTTTTGCATTAGAGTCTCCAACGATTGTCACCATGCTCGCTTTTCGTGCTGGCTCTAGCTCCTTCTGAACAGGAACTTCTTTGAACTTTACAACGTTAGCTGCACCTTTCGGCGCGTAGTTGCGATCGTTAAAAGCTGTCTGTCGCTCGGGTGCTATTTCCTCTTGAGTCGGATCGGTTTGCTCCCACCGGCTTTCAGATTCTGACTGCCGATAAATCTGCCCTTGCGGCTGTTGCATGACGATCTGCTGTGGTTCTTCAAAAATAGGCTGCCCCCCTATGCGCACAGCATTTTTTAGCCGTGCCACGTCGATCGCAATGGGCTCTGCGAATATCATCAACAGTGTCCAGGTTATTGCTGATCCAACTCCCAGAATGGCGACCATTCTCCAAGGGCTTCGCGTTTTCCTGCGTAGATACTCAGGTATATCGTCCTTATCAACATGCATGTTATGTCTCTTTGCATCAGGTTACGGATCTGTTTACAGCAGCGGTATTATCAGGGCTGTTGCGCTGCAGGCTGCTATAGCTCCAATTGCAAATCCTGACCAGAAAGTTTTTTTAGCTCTTCGGCGGATAGCTAATTCGTATTTGGCTGCCAGTATCGTATGGGCTGGTGGCGCGTTGTTATACGTGCGCCTTTCCCTGTCGGTTGCTTCGTGCTTCTTAACTCTCTCGAAGCTGCCCCGCTTATTTTCTGGCTGTTTCGACTTGGCGCTTTCTTGCTTATTCTCTTCTGGCCGTTTTTGCCCTGCTTCTTTTTTCGAGGTGCCTTTTCCCATCCGACGGGCAAAGTCTTCCTTGTACCAGTCTCTATCTTGCATTCCCATTGCCTAACTCCTATTCCGGGCATACCAGCGCCTAGTCACTTCCGTTGTGATCGCTATCCCGCGTTCTGATTGGGCAAGTTTGAATCGACCTCAGTGTAATCCGGACTAATCTGCCCTGCGTTTGGGGCTATCTCCCCGCTAACCACCCACAAGGCGTATTGAGGAAAGAGCTTAACGATAGCCTCGATCTCCTCAGCTTTGATCTCTCGTTTTCTAGCCGTGTTCTTGAGGTTGTTCCACGTGTAGCGACTGATTCCAGTGCGCTCCTCCAGCTCAGGCAAGCGAATACCTGAGCTTTTCAAAACAGTTATAACGCGCTCTTTAATCATAGCTTATTGATCTATAGTTGATATATCCAATTTGGATTAGCCATGGCATTATCCGTTTCGAGACTATCCATTTTGGATAACGCAATACTGAATAACTGGCATTGCAACGAATAGTGACGGAACGAGCATGGAACTGGAAGAGCTGGAACCTTCAAAGCTGATCGGCCCTCAACAGGACGTCGAAAAGATCGAAAGCCGGGCTGATCGCAACGGCATCAGCATCGGCACTGCCCGCGCTTGGGTTTACCGCGGCGTGCTGCCTTCGGTAAAGCTCGGCAAGCTCCGCATGGTCAACAGCGCCCTCCTCCGTAGTTGGTTGCTCGAACAGGAGTGGACAGCGTGAACCATGAACATCAACCACTATCTCCGGCAGCCACACCCCGCCAACTGCGACTGTTCTGTGTGCTGGTCGAGCATTCAGATGGCACAAGCCAAGTCTGTCCAGTCAACACCCTGCATCCAGTGCCGCCCCGCCGGTTACACACAGGTAAATGGCCGCTGGTACTCCCAGCCGGCCTCGTTCTGCGCGAAACACACGCCGTCGCACCGTCCACCGCAGTACTGGCACGTTGTGCACGACTCCGGCAAGCCAACCCCATTCGTTCCACTGCGAGAGCCACAGCATGACGCTTGATCACATTGCTCTGATGATCGTGTTGCTGCCTGCCGTGTACATCATCGGCAATCGCTTCGCCCGTCACATCTGGCACTTCTGGCTGGCCGGTTGTTTCGACAAGCCTTTGCCCTACCAACAGCACACCTCTTTGGGGAGTGCACGCTTCAAGTGGACCTGCGTCTGGAAGCGTGGGGCAGCTTTATCGTCCCGCGCTTTCAGGCGAAGGCGGGGGATGACAAGGGCCCGGCCCTTGGTGTGACAACCCAACTGCCAACGCACTAACCGCGATTTAACCAACGCCGTTTCAAGCCGAGCAAAGCCCATTGGAAAAACTAGACGTTTTCCAGTGCGGGAAAACTCAGCCCAAAAACAGGCAAAACCCGCGCAATCAAGCGCACCACAGTGAGGTAATACCCATGGCACGTTCAGTAATGGAAGTTCCTTTCCTTGGCACCCAACGCACTCCGGTGGAGGGCAAAACCTACTTCAAGCTGTTCTACGGCGACGAACCCGACTGCATCACCGACAACGGTCTGTCGATCATCAGCATGGCCATTGATGACGCAGTGGGCGAAGAGGTGTTCGCAGCCGGCGCGCATTTCGAACCCATGGAAATGGTGCGCATCACCTTTGAAGTGGAGCGCGGCGGTCAGAACAAGGGCAAGAACGTAGCGCTACATATCGAAGCGGTGGAAAAGCCGACTTCCCGCCCAACCACAGCAGCCCCGGCTACCCCCGCTGCACCTGCAGCCCAACCGCCCAAGCCTGACACGGCCAAGGCATAAGGGAGGGGCAGGCCATGCTAAATCGTGATCGCGTGTTCTGTGATGTTTGCGAGCGGGAAATGGGCCAGTTGCACCATCAGGCTGCGCCCCAGACCGACCTGCTCACTGATCAACGCATCGCCCCGCATTTTGCTGTCTGCCCTGACTGCCTGGACAACAGCGTGGCCTCTCAGCCGCAAGGCCAAGAGGTGCACGCATGAATTTCATCGCCTGTGACGGTGTGTGGTCTGCAGGTGGCTCAGGTGAAGTCCTGTGTGCCGGCACGCCTGTCGCCATCACCGGCGAAGAAATGCGGTTGGAAATCCTTCCACCCGCTTTAACCCCAGAGGAATCGGCATTGCTGCGGGAGGCTTCTTTGGGCCTGTTCGTGGTGGTGTTCGGCTTCCTCGTCTTGCGAAAACTTTTGTGAGGTTCACATGAAAAACATCAACAAACTGCTGTCCCGCGCTGGCGTTGCTGTAGGCGCCACCACTCTGGCTATGACTTCTGGCTCGGTCTTCGCCGATGCCACAGCTGCGGCCACTCAGATCACGGCGGTCGGTACTGACGTCAGCACCATCGGCTGGGCCGTCCTCGGCGTTCTGGTTGTGGCTGCTGGCTTCAAGTACATGCGCCGCGCCATCTGATCCACCCGTACCACCCAACCCCGCTTCGGCGGGGTTACTTCTCAGGGCTTAACCATGTCACTCGATCCCGCTTCCTACTCGCTGATCGTCACCACGCTGGCACTGGCCGTCCTTCTGTTCGGCCGCCTGTGATCGCGGCTTTTGTTCTTCGATGGGGTTGTCAGCATGGGCACTCAAATTCGTCACACCTTCAGCCTGCTGATCCCGA
>JACCDZ011358599.1_pt1 | contig 21521 bp, 25 predicted proteins | sample 7449551 | NCBI WGS metagenome assembly JACCDZ01 (sample SAMN15323452, study PRJNA562643) | freshwater metagenome | isolation source: river surface water | place: USA:Blue River Watershed | collected 2017-08-18
GGATCGGTTAATTAGTGTATCGGTAAATCAGTGTATCGGTAAATCAGTGTATCGGTAAATCAGTGTATCGGTAAATCAGTGTATCGGTAAATCGGTAAATCAGTACATCGGGGGATTAAGGAAAGTTTATGATAACTGGGGATACGGTTATGGGGATTGGGGTTGAAGTACAATGCCGCATAGAGGAAGATACAACTACCACCTCTCCTATCCACTTCATGGCTTTAGAGAAAAAATTAACTACCGATTTATCGATACACCAATCCACTGATACACCGATACACTGATTTACCGATCCACCAATCCACCGATCTACTTCTTCGCCAAATCATACAAATGCTTCATGGCTTCGTATGTAGCGGGGCAGCGGTGAAGGTTGGCAGCGTAGAGCTCTGCCTGATCAAAGAAATCTTTTCTATGCAAATGGGGAAACTTGGCGCAATCGTGGGGGCGTAACTCATACACCGTGCACAAACCCGACTGACCATCTAAAAATTGACATGGGGTACTGTTGTTGCAAATGTCTCCAGTGGATTCTTCAACGTACAACCACTTATCAAAAAACTCTTGGTAGGTCATACCCAGGTGAGCTGCCAATTTCTTTACCTCTGGCTTTTTCCAAGTTGGCGTCATGGTCTTACAGCAGTTTCCACACTTGGTGCAATCTACCTTGGTCCATGCAAACTTCTCGGCCTTTCTAACCAATGGATAAATCGACTTGTCTCCCTTTTTAACGACCGCGGTTAAAAAAGCAGTAAGCTTCTTCTTGTTGCGATAGGCTTTTTGACGGTAAGATTTGAGGAATTGGTCGGTGCTCATATAGAAAAAAGTAAAGGCAAGCCCCTCATATCGCACCGCTACAACCATCTACCTTTGCTGCCTTCCGACCCTGGAGGATTTGACAGGAGCTGGTCGTATGAGACTTGCCTTCGGGGGCAAATGTAAACACAAACTGCTTTACCCAAAAAAAGAAATTTCAATTCGAAAGAATTACATTTGTAACAAAAGCACCCCGATGGATATTTCTGTAGTCGTTCCTCTATACAACGAAGATGAATCTTTGCACGAATTGTGCACTTGGATTCATCGCGTGATGACTGAAAACAATTTTCAGTACGAAGTGATTTTGGTGGATGACGGCAGTACCGATGATTCTTGGAATGTGATCCAAAAAATGAAATCGCAATTTCCTATTCATGGTGTTCAATTTGCCCAGAACTACGGAAAGAGTGCGGCCATGCATGTGGGCTTTCAAAAGGCGCAAGGCAATGTCGTGATTACCATGGATGCAGATCTTCAAGATTCGCCCGATGAAATACCCGAATTGTACCGCATGATTACTGAAGAAGGTTGGGATTTGGTGAGTGGATACAAGAAGAAAAGACACGACCCACTTTCGAAAACAATTCCGACCAAATTGTACAATTGGGCAACTCGAAAAATGAGCGGCATTCATTTGAATGATTTCAATTGTGGTTTAAAGGCATACAAAAACAAGGTAGTCAAGCGTATTGAAGTGTATGGCGAAATGCACAGATACATTCCGATTTTGGCACACAGAGCGGGATTCAGAAAGATCAGTGAGAAGGTTGTGCAACATTACCCCAGAAAACATGGGGTAACCAAATTTGGTTGGAACCGATTTATCAATGGCTTCTTGGATTTGCAGTCCATTGTATTTATATCCAGATTCGGAAAAAAACCGATGCACTTTTTTGGCAGTTTGGGAAGTCTTGTCTTCATGATTGGATTTTTGTCCTTTCTTTATTTGGGTGGCAACAAAATTTACTGTTTGTCCCAAGGCATTCCTGAAAAAAATATCGCAGAACAATCTGTATTCTACTTGGCCTTGACGAGCATGATCATTGGAACACAATTGTTCTTGGCTGGATTCCTAGGTGAATTGGTGGTTCGCAATGCTGCGCACCGCAACGAATATCAAATCGAAGAAGAATTTTAATATGGCTTCAAATCGATTGGGAAAACACTTTTCCTTGACCACCTTTGGCGAGTCACACGGCACTGCCATTGGCGGTGTCATTGATGGATGCCCTGCGGGATTGGTGATTGATTTCAACCACATTGCGCGCTGCATGGCCCGCCGTAAGCCTGGCCAAAGCAATTGGGTAACCCCCAGAAAAGAGGACGATGAAGTTCAATTTCTCTCCGGTATTTACGAAGGTAAAACCACAGGAGCTCCCATCGCCTTTGTCATTCAAAACAACGACACCAAAAGCAAAGACTACGAAAAATTAGCAACGGTCTATCGACCCGGTCACGCAGATTTTGTTTACGAAAAAAAATATGGCCATCGCGATCCCCGCGGCGGTGGACGCAGCTCTGCCCGTGAAACGGCTTGCCGCGTTGTAGCTGGAGCCCTAGCACAGCAACTGTTGCAACAAAAAGGAATTCAAATCAGGGGATACATGTCCTCCATGAAAGACATCATCGTTCCAAAAAATTATGGTTTCTTGAATCTCAGTGCAGTAGATGAAAGTCCGGTGCGTTGCCCCGATCAAGCAACGAGCGACCGCATGGTGCAGCTTATAGAAAAAACCAAGGCTGCCCAGGACAGTGTCGGCGGAATCATCACCTGTGTGGCAGAAGGTGTTCCCATCGGATGGGGATCACCGATGTACGAAAAATTAAATGCCCAACTGGCTCATGCCATGTTCACGCTCAACGCTGTCAAAGGCTTTGAGATGGGCGATGGTTTCTCTTCAACATTCCGCAACGGGAGCCAAAACAATGACGCAGTTGTCGGAGGCACGAACCACGACGGTGGCATTACGGCGGGTATTTCCAATGGAAAAGACATTTGGTTCAAAGTGGCATTTAAACCAACAAGTAGCATCGCACAAACGCAATCCACTATTGATAGCGATAACAATACAATCGACTTACAAATCGAGGGTCGTCATGATCCTTGTGTGGCCATACGCGCAGTTCCCGTTGTGGAAGCGCTAACCGCCATTATCCTTTACAACGCATATTTAGAAACACTTATAGAAAACGCATGAAAAAAGCATTGAAAATCACAGGAATCGTATTGGGATCTTTGATTCTCATTTTGGCCATTATACCTTTTGCTTTTGAAGGTAAAATTTATGAAACCATTCAAAAAAAGGCCAATGAAAATTTGAAAGCCACCATCAGCTTTTCAGACGTTGATCTGAGTTTGCTTCGCAACTTCCCGCATTTGCGTGTGACCGTCAACGACTTGAAAGTAGTGAATCACGCACCTTTTGAAAACGTGACCTTGGCCAACATCAAAGATTTTACGGTTGTCATCAACATCAAAAGTCTTTTCACTGACAACATTGAAGTAACGCAAATTCTGTTGAACGAACCCACCATGGATGTGCGTGTGATGGCGGATGGAACGGCCAATTACGACATCACCATTCCGGATAGCGCGAAAGTTGAGCAACCTGAAGAACCCTCTAAACCTGTGAAAGTTGCCCTGAAAAAATACGGCATCGAAAAAGGAAACATTCGCTATGACGACAAAAGTTTGGCCATGGTGATGGACTTTAAAAACCTGAACCACGAAGGTTCAGGGGATCTTGCTGACGCCATTACCACCCTATCCACTTACACCACGGCTGACCAAACAACTTTTTGGTTTGATGGTGTTACCTATGCCAGCAAAGCGGAAACCGAAATCAAAGCTGACTTGTTGATGGACATGGACAAAATGCGCTTTGAATTCAAAGACAACGAAATCCGTTTGAACCAATTGTACTTGCAAATGAATGGTTGGGTGAATATGCCTGAGGAGGACATTGACATGGATATTCAGTTTGGCGCAACCAAAACCGATTTCAAAAATCTTCTTTCCATGGTTCCTATGGAGTTTGCCAAAGATTTGGAAGGTGTTGACGCTACCGGGAAAATTGAATTGAATGGCTATGTAAAAGGCACATACAACGACAAGAGCATGCCCGGCATTGGACTAAAGGTTGGTATTGAAAATGGTCGTTTCAAGTATCCTGACTTGCCCAAGAGTGTAGATGACGTACAGGTGAAACTTGCGGTAGTTGCTGACATGAACAATGAAGACAACACAACGGTGGATTTGGACAAATGTCATTTGAGCATTGGCGGAAATCCAATCGATATCAAATTGCATTTAAAGACACCTGAAAGCGATCCATACATCGACTTTTTAGGAAAGTTCAATATCAACTTGGCCACTTTGAAAGATGTTATTCCAATCGGCAAAGAAGAAAAACTCACAGGGATTATCGATGCTGATATGATGTTCAAAGGTCATGTAAGTGCCGCTGAGAAAGGAAATGTGGCGGATTTGCAAGCACAAGGCAAATTGGATATTACAGAAATGGATTACGAAAGTGATTCATTGCCCTATGACATCTTGTTGCACAAAATGAATTTGACTTTTGATCCACAGCAAGCATTGTTGAATCAGATGGACATCAAAGTGGGCAACAGTGAGATGAAGATGAAAGGCGCTTTGACCCACTATTTGGAATATGCGATTAACGATGAGAAATTGGTAGGTTCATTGGATTTCTATTCGCCCAAAATCAATGTCAACGATTTCATGACCACCAGCGCTGATGCACCAGCCGCAGAGACCACCGCAGAAAACACTACGACAGACACAGCTTCTGCAGTGGTTATTCTACCCAAGAATATTGATTTCACATTGCGCTCGAAAATCGATAATTTGATTTATGACAAAGCCAACTTCACGCAAGTAGGTGGTGAAATTCATGTAGACAATGGCGCCGCCATATTCCGTGATTTGGGATTGAATGGTTTGGGCGGAAATGTCGTTCTAAACGGTTTGTATGATGGAGACGAAGGACATCATCCCCGAATTGACATGGACTTTGCGTTGAATCAAGTGGACATTCAAACCACCATCAAGACCTTTGCAACACTGGGCAAATGGTCGAGCATGGCGCAATCTTGCAACGGAAAGGTGAGCATCAAAATGAACATGAAGTCCCTTTTGGATCGTCAGATGATGCCGATCAACAGCAGCGTTGACGCCAATGGACGATTGATTACCCAAGAAATTATCGTGAGTAACTATGCCCCCATTGTGAAGGTTGCAGAAAAAGTAAACATGGACAAATGGAAAAAGCCTGTTGCTTTGAAAGACATCAATGTAGGATTTGTTATCAAAAATGGCGTTATCAAATTCGATCCATTCACATTCAAAGTGGATGACATCCCTGTGAAGATGGAAGGCTCTGCTACGTTGGAAGAGAAAATCGATTACACCATCGAAACAGATGTTCCTTTTGAGAAATTCCCATCTAGCGCAGTGAATCAAGCCAACAGCTTCTTGGGTCAAATCAACAAAAAGCTGGGTACCAACTTAAAGACAGGAAATAAGATCAATCTGATTGCACGCATCACGGGAGATGTAAAGAACCCCGATGTGAAAGTAACCAGCAAAGCCCTGGGAGAAGAAGCTGTTCAGGATTTGAAAGAGCAAGCCGTAGAGATGGTTAAGGAGCAAGTAAAGGAAAAGGTTACGGAGTTAAAGAACGATGCCTTGGAGAAAGCACAAGCAGAAAAAGAACGCTTGGTAAAAGAGGCGCAAGCACAAGCCGACAAATTGAAAGCCGATGCCAAAGCAGCCGCAGACAAAGCCAAGGCTGACGCGTACAAAGAAGCAGATAAATTGGCCAACAAAGGAGGCAATCCATTGGAGAAAATCGCCAACAAAAAACTAGCTGAAGAAATGCGCAAAAAAGCTGATCAAGCCCATGCCAAGAGCATCAAAGAAACCAATGCCAAAGCGGATAAGTTGGTAAGTGATGCATCGGCGAAGGGTGATGCGCTGATTGAAAAAGCCAAGTAATCTTTGCGTCCTTTGCGGAGTCTCCCCTCCTGCCACGCAGTGGATAGGAGGGGTGGCTGCGAAGCAGACGGGGTGGTTTTTAGACCCAATCGGTCATAGACCACCCCGGCCGTAAACGGCCACCCCTCCTTTCTCTCGCGTTGCTCGAGTAGGAGGGGAAAACCAAAACCCTAACTCACTCCTTATCAAAATCAAAATCCTCTTTCTTCAAACGGGTGTTGTTGCGGCGCATGACCTGATAATCGCGGAAGCGCTCTTTGACAAAAACCAAGAATTCATATTGTGAAGATTGAATCAAAAATTCGTCGCTGACATTCAAGTAAGTGATGAAATCATCAAACTCTTCCGTGGTGAGATCGATGATTTGATAGTCGACGTAGATCTGAAATAATTCTTTGAGCAAATCGCGGCGACGGTCCTCATTTTTCAACTCCGCCACTACCCGCTTGCTGGCTTCCTTTTTAGAAAGCTGCTGGTACAAAAATGTAATGGGCGAAACAGCCGCATTGATTCCGCTGAGCATGTAATCGCTTTCATTGTATCCCAGGGATTGTATATCCTTTTGAATATCCTCCAAATCTCTCGGTGCAAAAATGTGCAAGGTGCTGTAGGTATATACCCTGTCCAACAAATAAACTGTTGGATAGTAAACATCCTTGGCAACTGAATCCTTGAAACAAATCTGTCGAGAATAATAACCCAAGCAAGTAATGGTGAGCGTATCCGTCTTGTTGCATTCAATCACAAAATGCCCATCCGGCATACCGTACGCACCTTTTTGGGTATGCGTATTCAATACAATGGAATTGGCCACGGGTTGACCTCGCTCTTCCAGCACACGACCCTTGATCCGAATCTTCTGCGCTTGAGCCACTGAACAGGTCAGTAGAATGAATATGATAATGGCATTTCTCACCGAACAAAAATGGACATTTTTTTTGACTTCACTTGCCAAAACTTGATAATGCGTGAAAAATGTTTTCGAATCAAAATTGTATATTTGGGTTGAACTTAAACCCAAACCATGAAGAATTTCATTTTTACCCTTGCTCTTTTGGCTGTGCAACTGTGCACCTATGGTGTCAACATCACCTTGCAATTGAACATGAGTCAACAAACGGTATCCCCCAATGGTGTGCACGTTGCTGGAAGTTTTCAGGGCTGGTCGCCCAACACCACCGAACTTACAGATCCCGATGGGGATGGTATTTATACAGTGACTTTGGATGTTGCAGCCAGCACCGATTATCAATTTAAATATTTAAATGGCGATGCTTGGGGAACAAACGAAACTGTACCGAGCACTTGTGGTTGGAACGATGGCTTTGGTGGTTTCAATCGTTATGTGAGTGTTGGTACCACAGATTTGATATTACCCGTAGTATGTTTTGGTCTGTGTGACAACTGCCCCGTTCCTGTTGTCACGGGGTGTACAGATAGCAATGCGTGCAATTACAATGCATCAGCCAATCAAGACGATGGGAGCTGTTTGATCATTGGGAATGCTTGTGACGACAACGATGTACAAACCGCCAATGATCTGGTAGATGCCAATTGCAACTGTGTCGGAACAGCTGCAGTACCTACGATGGTGGTATTGCGCGTGGACATGACCAATCAAACAGTGAACGCAACAGGTGTATTTGTTGCGGGAAGTTTCAACAACTGGGATGCCACAGCCACACAGCTTTCGGAATACCAACCCGGTTTTTACCAAGGTGTATTGTTTGCCTTTCCTGGCGAAACCATACAGTACAAATTCCTCAATGGCAACACTTGGACCGGAACGGAAAGTGTTCCTGCCGCATGCGGTGTAGACGATGGCAGCGGCAATATCAACCGTTCTTTGGTCATTGGCACAGATCCCATCACCGCCAATTTGGTTTGTTTCAATGAGTGTGCGGCTTGTGTTCCTATTCCGATGAGTAGCGTAACTTTTCAGGTAGACTTGAGCAACACCGTTGTAAGTCCCAACGGCGTGTTTGTTGCAGGTGATTTTCAAGGATGGTCGCCCAACACCACAGCGATGAACAACATTGGAGGAAGCATTTATAGCTATACGGCAGTCATTCCAACTGGATCTACCATTTATTTCAAGTACATCAATGGCGGGGATTGGAGCGGCGCGGAGAACGTCGACTTTGCATGTGCATTCAACGATGGATCAGGCAATTTCAATCGCGGGTACAATGTTGTAGCCGGGAACAATGTTTTGCCACCTGTTTGCTTTGGACTTTGTGCTGCATGTGAGAACAATTTCACCGCAGTTTTCCGAGTGGACATGAGTGGATATACCGTTGATCCAGCAGGGGTTCACTTCACCACCCAATTGGACAACTTTGTTCCTGATGCCCATGCCATGAGCGATTTGGGCGGAGGCATTTGGGAAGGCAGCATGGTGGTTCCTGGGGATGTTGCATTGAATTACAAGTTTGTGAACGGCACCAGTATCAACCAGTTCGAGACTGTGCCGGCAGAATGCGGTGCCAACATCAATGGAACCTACTTCCGCACCATCACGCTCTCAGGCGATAGTATTTTGGATACGCCTTGTTTCTCATCATGCGTAGCTTGTACAAATACAGTAGAAGAAAACGCAAGCAAAAATGTGAGAGCTTATCCCAATCCATTTGGCCATGAATTGAATTTGCAAAGTCCGTATTGGGGGAACAGTTACACCCTTTACAATGCTTGGGGGCAGCAGGTAGCCCAAGGAAGGTTTGATGGAAAAACAACACTTGACACGAGCCACTGGCCCAACGGATTGTACTGGTTGGTCACCATCAACGGAGCCCGAATCTCCGTGATCAAAGTGGGAGGATGTTAAATGAAAAGGGGCTGAAATTCAGCCCCTTTTTTTTATTGTCTAACACCTGAAATGATGTAGGTTGTTGATTTAGAATATGCCGAGGCAAGAGAATAAGTAAAACTTAAATGATCCACGTCTGAGAATCCTCCAGTTAAAGTACTTCCAGAGGTAGCGACATTCACATCACTCGTAAAGCTAAACTGTCCACTCTCTGATACATTAAAATTAAAAATCGGCAAAAGAGTATTGCCTTGACCTGTAGTGGACTGCAAGTACAAATTGGTTTCTAGATCACCCTTTAAAATGGTTGTATATTGAGTGGAGTAATCAGTGCGTGTTACAGAATCATTCTTGATCGATTGTTTGGTACAATCCAATACCCACTTACCCTCCCATTGGTTACGGTAATCCACTTTTTCCTTGCTGCAAGAAAACATAAAGATTCCCATCAACAAAAGCGATAGACAACTGATTAATTTCATCATCCGTTCTTTATTCGTTTTCCAAATACTTCTAAAGTTTGATTCGAACCTTGACCTCCTGAGTGCAAAGTAAAAGTTACATTGTTTGCAGAAGAGAATGATCCATAAACAATTCGATTATAGTGATATTCCGTCACCAATCTCGGTGTATAGAGTTCACCGATGGGGTTCAAATAAAAATCATTTATTGAACTAGGCGCGAAATGAACGAAAACACTAGAATCTGCACTCCCCTTGATGATGGACCCAGAATAAATGACAGTATCGATACTGTGTTCTCCCATGTAATTCCAATTGTTGGAGTAAACGACAGAAGTAAATTCCCATTTTCCAATATAAGTATCACGCCAGTCCATTTCTTCATGTTCGCAACTTGAGAACATCAAGAGCATGAAAGTAAAAAGCCAATTACCCCACAATTTTTTTTCCATTGAAAGCGCTTTTCAAATTTGTCTTGTAAACCTATAACCCATTTTCCGGAATAACAATCGTATAAACCCTGATTTTTTTGTTTTGAAAAAAGGGAAACGAATCCCTTTTTTTTCAGTCAACTTTACTTCTTTGCTCACATCTCAATACAGTCTTTCTCACTTTCATCGGATTATCTGATCGGTGTGTATAATCATTGAATTCTTTCCCACCCACACCACATACACACCCGGAGTTAAATCGGAAATATCGTAACGCTCAGAGGCTTTTGAAAGATTGGCAGAAAAGGATTTCTTTAGTTCTCCTTGTAAATTTCGAATCTCCACTAAATCCACAGTATTAGCGTATCGATTCACTATAATTGATCCAACATTTGGATTACAAAAAACAGATATTTGACTAAGCTCGGAAATACCATCATCAGCTATACCCTTGGAATTGAGAAATTCCTCAAACTGCTCATTCACTTCTGGGGTTCCCATTACCTGCAAAAGATCTAAAACACATTGTTCATCTTGAATAACAGATTTGTTTGCACATCCGTTGCCCACTTGAACAAAACCCGAAGCTTGATAAATTTCACCTTGACCATCATTATTGTCATAAGTTATCACAACAAAAACCAAATGGCAATCTGGGGAAATTTGCTCTTTATAATAAGAGTGAATAATAAAACCTGCAAACACATCCACTGAAATGAACATCAATAGAAGAAAGATTACTTTTTTCATAATAATAGATTTTTATTTGAACAACGATACAACACATTATTAATTTAAAAATAATACAAATTCACTTTTAGTACAATTACCAAAAAAAAATAGTATATGTACTAATCTTCAAATTATTTTTTCAGGAAATGAAAGATTGATTTTCAAACACATGTAGTATTTTTCAAAATGTCTTTAATAACCACAAAAAAAATGATTAACATTGTAAAAAAATAGAATACAATACTTATGGCATTTACCAAATATGAAGGTACTTTTATCACGCTAGATGAAGGTTCAAGAATGACGGCTGAATTTCGCAAAACAATTTCTCATGGTGATACAATTGCCCATGCTGTTGGCGCAAATTTGGTGACTGCAATCCTAAGCCAAGAAAATTGCAACGGAATTCGCATGTACTACGGTTTGGATGAAAATGGCAACAAACAATTGGTATTAGTAGGTGTAGATGCGAATGGAGATGACATCACCAATGGCTTCATTGTTGACCACATGCTTCCTTGTCCTGTGACTTGTTCACAAAAGAATAGTCTTAACTCTTGATTTACCTGGCTTATATTTCTATTATTCTAAGGATTATTCCCGTAGGCTTGCAATGGCTGTCCGTCAGAAGAAAAAATTTGGCTGCACAGTTTTTCTTTCAATTCAGTGTACTTTCCCTGGGTGCAGACATTGCCTGCATCGTTTTGATCTATTTTAATTTTCAAACTGATCTAGTTTTCTTTTTATACCAAATAGGAGAATTAATTATTGCAACTTTTCTCGCTTTGGAAATTGGAAGGTTTAACAAAAAAATTCGCTATTTTCAGCTGTTTATCTGTTTTGCTCAAGTGATTTCCTTTCTTTCACTAAGTATCAATGTGAATTTAAATGCATTACAAGACTATATTGCGGGTATATCGAAATTATATATTCTAATTTTAACTTTTTTCTCCGCTTTAAATTATATCAGAAATTCCGAATCCAATCGTAAAATTGACATCGCTCCCTTGATTGGGCTTTTGGGTATTTTTATTTTCGAGGCACTGAGTATCATTCCCTTCATCTCGCTTCAACTTCAAATCTTGTACGGTAATCCTCAACAGATAACCATTTATCTTATCTTGGCTATATCTAGTAACATAATTCGTGATATTCTTGTTTCATACAATGCCATTATTAACATTAAAAAGTCGGTTTAATGAATATTAATGAGGTTCTTATATCGACGGGCATTATCCTTCTTTTGATGCTCATCTGTATTGCTGTAGTATTTGTATTGTTTACCAAAAAAACCATTCAAAATATCACCCAAAAAAATGACTTTGATTCCCAGATTCAGCGGGCCATCATTGCATCGCAAGAGTCCGAGCGGGAAGAATTGGCCAACAATCTTCACGATGACTTTGGCCCAATACTAAGTATCCTGAGCCGCCTATTGAATCGTGACCAAAACCCCGGCTCTTCTATTACATTTTCTGCGGAGGAACGTGAAGCCATTCATGCTAAAATTGATGCCCTTGCTGCAGATGCCCGCAGATATTCCATCGAGTTGTATCCTACACAGATCAAACATTTTGGTCTCATCAAATCATTGCAACAAAATTTATTCGGTTTGCGCAACCAAATCGAAACGCATTTCGCGGATAAAATAGATCGTCCCATCCATTTTAACCCAGATCAAGAAATTGCCATCTACCGCATAGTGAATGAAGTATTGAACAATATTCTCAAACACGCCCAAGCTACTGAACTTGAATGTCTGTTTTTGACAGAAGAAAACCAATTTCGAATTCAAATGACCCACAACGGAATTACCTTTACCCAGGAGATGTTTTTAGAACAAGCGGAAGCCAAAACGGGGAAGGGATGCTCTTCCATTTTAAATAGAACGATACAATTGAACGGTACTGTAACTTTTTATCGAAATGAAGAGCAATCTTCTTGTGTGAACATTTCGATTCCCCTGTCGTAAGTTATTTTTTACGGATTGCTTATCAGATTAGAAATTCACCCGTGCTAGGTATTGCTTCCTTTGATTCTTCTCTCCTTTCCCCAATGATGTTACTTTCAATTGCGATTACGCCCTTTTCTTGGTTCTCAATTGGTTAAAGCCTTATATTGTGTAACTCTGCTTTGTTTGATTGTAATAATGGCTGAGTATAACCTGACAAGACCCTTTTTATTAACCAATTGAGAGTCATATTGAATTAGTTTTTGCGTATGATTTTGAGGTTTAAAAAAAGAAGTGTCACCCGTTAAGATATAAACATTATGCATCGTATCAAGTATTGCAAGTGCTCCCAGCTTGCACGATGAGCATTTTGTAGGAGGCATAAATACAACTGTTGTGGTGTTATTTGTTGGCACTTTATATTGATTTAGCACTTCAATTAACTCCTGTTCTCTGTCAAATATTGAATTAGGATACAATATAATTTCATTTTCACTAACTTCCGTTGGTGTATTTTGATTTATTATATCCCTTAAACAGCCTTTAATTATAAATAGAAACACTATGAATATTATAAAAGCATAAATTTTTCTTTGAAACATGTTCTTCTATTTTTGGATAAACTAAGCAATCACTAAATCTATTTAACGACCAAAATATCGGGACATAATACTGTCCATTTGCCAGCTGGATTTCTTTTGTGACATTATTTGACAAATCCAATTCTATAATATTAGCGCCCCTATCCGTTGAATTAAAGTAATTCCCCTTTAGATCTCTAATTGGAAGACCCGGGCGAAACAAACGATAAATTTTATTTCCATTGATGAAAGCCATACCATACCCTCCAACGTTTAAGTCGTTCTTTTGAATCGCATCTATCTTTGACTGCTTATTACCAGAAACTGGAAAAAATGCTTCAGAAATATTAGACATACTGCTTTTACAGACAATTGTATCTACTTTTTTCGTTTTCAAATCAATCTTATAAACATTATCATCAAGTTCAAAACTCACAAGTAAATTATTATCAAATTCAGAAAGATATACTTTGGGTATCCCCAATTTATTTCCATGAAATTGCCTCGGATATGAAAATGGAATTAATGAACTCTTCATCGATTTCAAGTCATAGATGTTCAAAAAATAAGATGAGTAATCTAGTTCATCAGCCTTCCTATTGGTATAAGTTAACACTCCAGAAATAAGTTGATTTTCTTTTGGTTTATAAATAATATTTATGTAGTTCAGCGGGATATAACCATCCTTAAAAACACCGTAATCAATCCGTTGAAAGAATCCATTCCTATATAAATAAAAAGTAGTGTCAGTAATGAAAGCGAAATCACTTGTATCGTCAATACAAATACTGCCGATTTTGTTAATTTTCTTTGGGAATTTTACGATTTTAATTAAATCATCTTTGTGTAAATCCACAAATCTGAATTCGTTCTTCGAGTAACTGAACTCACAAAGCACTGACAGGTTTTCATTTAGATGGTTAACATTCAAGTTTATTGACCAATCTGTTGAAATTGACTTAATAGGAGAGTTCCGAATTCTATAAAATGTTGTGAAGCATTTATCAGAATCATTCTTTGAAAGCGCATTATTATTTATTTCTTCACAGCCACTAAAAGTCAATCCAAATATGATGGTTAAAGCATATATAGAAAAGAATACAACAATTTTCATTGATTACATTTAAAAGAACCGTGGTAATTCAAGTTTGAATTACCACGGTAAATTGATTACTCGTTACTTTTTTAAAGGGAAATTGTCTTTTTTCAAAGCTTCAATTAATTTAGGTTCTGTAATTCTTACATGATTTTTTACTCTATTTTGAATTTCAGATTGAGTAAACATTTCTTCCAAAGCAGCACTATATTCGCGTAGAGATGTTTGTGCTGTGCAATCCGTCGGTAATTCACAATCATCGTCAGTTTGCGTAATAGTGCATTGACAACCATTTTCTCCATTAGGCAACTCGCAAGTTAGATTTGCATAAACAACACCATTTGATTTAAACTGAATCTGATTTGACATAATTAAATCGGATGGATTCTGCTGTTTGATCTGTTCTTTAGTACAGGAACTAAACATTAACCCTACTGAGGCAAGGGACAATCCTACAAAAATTAACTGTTTCATATTATTAAAATTTAAAAACAAATCTCTGCCTTTAAATTGTTTTTAAACAGTGATTTTCAATTAATAGTACAATTACCAAAAAGATTTAGTACTTGTACTAAATTTTAAATCTCGATTTTTTCCTCACCTCCCTTTCCAATTCCCGGGCCCTATCGCTCTTTAGAATCTCTTCATCTGTACGGGCTTTGTATAGGCCGTGTACTATACACTTGCGCAAAAACTCAATTGGACTTCGTGCATCAAGTTTTTTGAGCAAATCAGCTCTTTTTGCATCAATGCTCTTTTTGGACAAATGCACCCGCTCAGCTATGGCTTCACTGGTCTTTCCATCACAAATCATCTGCAAAATCTCCAGGTCCTCACTTTTAAATGTCAACTTCAATTGGGTACTTTCTTCAAAAGTCACTTCATCCCGCCACTGAACATCCGGAGAAAAATACCGTCCTACTCGATGCACCATTTGTATGGCCTTTATCATTTCTTGTGTTGTACTGTTTTTGGGAATAAAACTTCTGGCTCCACGCTGCATCAACTCATACACCATCCAAGGATCATCATGCATACTGAAAATAATCACTTTCACTTTCGGGTGCGTCCGTTCTATCATCTCCAATGCTTCATTGCCATTCATGACAGGCATGTCCAAATCCATTAGAACTACATCCACTTTTATCGAAGCCATTTCATCCAAGAGAATTTTACCGTTGGCCGCTGATATCACCAACTTGATCGTTGAATATTTGTTCAACAATTTAGAAAGTGAATCACGCACCAAGGCATGATCTTCTGCCAACGCAACTTGAATAATTTCTGCTTCTTTGCTCATTGGTTAGATGGGTAATTTGATTTGAACATGTGCCCCATTTTGCTCATTATTTTCGAAATGAATGCTGCCGGACAGCAATATTATTCGATGGGCAATTGAATGCAGCCCTACGCCACTTTCCGATTGGAGTCGATATAAATATTCCTCTTGATTGATGCCCATTCCATTGTGTTGCAAGCAAACTTCCACTCCAGAATGAATTGCATTACAATTCAAACGGATCAAACGCGCTTGGGCATGCTTCTGAATGTTATTGATCAACTCCATGATGATATAGTAAATATGAATCTGACTTTGCTGATCCAACGCCTTTTCCATTGAACCATTTTGCGTATAACTCATTTCTATATCCGTAGCTGCAGCAACTTGCTCACATAGACGTTCCATGGTTTTCTGCCAACCAAAATTGATCAAAAAATGTGGCAATAAATTTTGCGAAATGTTGCGCAAATTTTTCAAGCTCAATTCCATGTATGTTGAAATTTGCGACAACTCAACAGATACATTTTCATCAGTGCAATCTTCTAGAACCCCTTTCAATTGTCGGTGAGCCATAGACAATACCGCACCAATTTCATCATGTAAATCATGTGCTACTTTTTGCCTTTCCTTCATTTGTACATTCACCACTTCACGAATTTTCTCTACCTCCTTTTGAGACAAATCCAATTCATGTGCTTGGTCTTCAATCACCTTTCTCTTTTTAAAATTAACGAGCAAGCCAATGACCACAGCAGACATCCCTGCTATGAGAATCAATCCCGCAATTAAGGAAAAGGTTAAGAGTTCGTGATCTTCCATACGATCCAATTCATGACTCCATAATAGGCTATTCCAAAAACATAAAAGACATTGATGTAATAGACATACTCCTGATGAAATTGCTCTACAATTATATAATTATAAAAGCTATCAAAAACATTGATACCGCTATACAACATTACTGCACTGGCAAAAATAAACATGGGGTCTTTGTGCAAAGCCGCATATTGAGATGTGCGGTACAAGCTAATCATGTAAGCTATGGACATCGCGATCACCATAATACTACCCGTGGTCATGGCCACCACGTGCCAAATCAATTTAAAAATTTGAGACAATCCCACATGTATTAATCCTGAAAGCAGCAACGCAGCCAGCATATTTCGGATGAAGGATCCTTTGGGAATTTTCATCGAGAAAATCCAAAGAAGCAATATCACTTCTAGAATAGAAAAATAAACCATCGTTCTATACCAGGGGAAAATCTTTAACTCCTGAATAAAAAAAAAGCTCGCAATATTCCAAAGGAGATAGTTACACATTAAAATACCTAACAAGCCATTCAAACGAGATTTGAAAATACTTTTCCAGAAAATCAAATACAAAACGAATGGCAGGCAAGCGAGGGCTATTCCTATATTTCCTAAAAGTGTATTCAAAGAAAAATCAATTATTTGAATTTAATGGATTAGAAGATGCACAAATTTCGGGACACTGTTTAAATCTATCCGCAATCAAACCCTTGTACAAATCATCCCCATTGGCATCCACTCCCACTGCAATCAACACTGTTGCGCTATCATCATCGATTCCATAGTAAAAACGAATACCTACACAACCCTCTTGCTGCAAAATGTCCATTACAATTTCCTTACTCACTGCACTGGCAATTGTATCGCCCTCTGAAATGGTTGCGCGATACCTAGCAGTCCACGCTGATGCTGTTTCTAAAGAAATAAATTCTCCCATAGTTCCAATCGAGCTCATGTCTATTTTTTATTTAATGTTTATTTGCCAATAATAAAACACAATTACAAATCATGTTTCCTCTTTGCGCGAATTTCCTGTACATCAAATCAAATTTAGTATCTGTACTAATTTTAACTCTACAAAAAGTATATAATCACCATCTCAATCACTCCTTATTTTTCTCAAAATCAAGACAATACAATTTCAAGAAAAATTAGATTGTGCAGTCACATAAAAAGAACGCGAATTGTATTCACAGAGAATATAATTAATATTCCCCTGTTTTCGGTATCAAATGGAATCTTTCTCAATCTCGCCAAGGTTGTTGAGGGGTTCCATTTTTTTTATGATTCTTGTCCTTTATGTAAAACCCAGCATGACTTACTTTTACTACATGAAACAAAGCCTACTTCTATTATTCATCGCTTGCTACAGTGCTGTATTGGCGCAAACGCCAGCATGGGAAAATCATTTGCACCAAGACATTACGGTACTCACTGCGGACTCCTTGGAAGGTCGTTTGGTTGGAAGCCCCGGTGAGGTAAAAGCAGCGCATTATATCGCCGATAGGATGAAAGCCATTGGCCTTGAAGCCAAAGGAAGCGTGGGCTATTACCAGTACTTCAATTTCACCCCACATGCCGCTCCTCACAAGATGGAGAACGATGGGAAAAGTACCTTGGGTACGGGTTATGTCAAAGAACAAACGGGTCGCAATGTGGTTGGATTTTGGAACCGTGGGTTTGAACGCACTGTTGTCATCGGTGCCCACTACGACCACCTTGGATGGGGAGACGAAAACTCATTGTGGAGCGGAGCCAAAGGCATCCACCGTGGAGCGGATGACAATGCCAGCGGCGTTAGTGCGCTTCTCTTCTTGGCGGAAGCTTTGCAAAAAATTGCCCCTGAAAATTTAGGGGCTACCAACTTTCTCTTCATTGCTTTTAGTGGTGAAGAAAAAGGATTGTACGGAAGCAATTACTTTTCTAAAAACCCAACAGTGCCTTTGAATCAAATCGTTTGCATGCTCAACATGGATATGGTGGGCAGATTAAAAGCGGATCGCACCTTGGCCATCAACGGAACGGGAACTTCGCCATTTTGGAAAAAGGCCATCAAGAAATCCAACAACGCCATGGGAGAAAAGAAATTTCAATTGGTGCTTTCAGAAAGTGGAACGGGTCCCAGCGACCACACTTCCTTCTACAACGTCGGCGTCCCTGTATTGCATTTCTTCACCGGCCAACACGATCAATACCACAAACCCACGGACGTCATTGAACTGATTGATTTCAATGGATTGCAAGACATTTCCAATTTCATTTTGAACATCACCCAAATGGCGAGTCAAAAAGGAACATTGGAATTCAAAAAAACCAAAGAAGAAAAAAGTCAACAAGCTGCCAACTTCAAAGTCACTCTCGGCGTGATGCCTGATTACTTATACAGTGGGGAAGGTTTGAAAATTGATGGGACCAAAGAAGGACGACCAGGAGCAAAAGCTGGCATCATGCAAGGCGACATCATCATCGCTTTGGGCAAATATCCAATCGCCGATATCTATGCTTACATGGACGCGCTGAGTAAATTCAACCCAGGTGATAAAACCGAAGCCGAGATTCTTAGAAACGGCAAAAAGATGAAACTTCCTGTTGTATTTGAATAAAACTTGAAAAGCACCGAAATCGGTGCTTTTTTTTCGTCTGCGCAAAAACACGGAGATACCGCAGCCAAAAAAAACTAAATTTGAATACAACCTCAACCATGGATTTGTATACACTACTCAATGGAATCATGATAGGCTGCGAAATGCTCCCTTTGCTGATCGCGCTCTCCTTTCTTGCTCAAAAGAAAGAAGTACCCTTCCGTTGGATATTGCTCACTGCAACAGCTTTCATAGGAGGGACGTACGAGTTAACCGCCGATCTTTTTCCTGAAGGATTTGATGACTATTGGTATTACATCTTCACTGTATTTGAAACCGCAGGCATCATTTATTTCTTCTCTCCCTACACTTCCAAATGGACCAGTATCGCTTTGATCGGCGTTACGCTTCTGTTTACCTTGTTGCTCTTTTCCAACATCAGCAAAGAGATGAACATGTACCGCTTTGGCTGGGTATGTTTGATGCAATTGGCATTGACACTCTTTTGTATTTTTCAATGGGGCAAGGATCGTTTTCAAAATTTACTATATCCTTCCCTGTTTGACGACCCAGATTTCTTTGCCATCATCGGTTTGGTGATCTACTTGTCTGTATGCAGTTTTTATTATCTGCTTTATCCCTACATGATTCAATTCCCCAATGACAATTTACTTTTCTATTGGATCATCTTACCCGTCTCCATCGCCATGTATGGAGCCCTTTTGGCTTGGGGTGTTTTGAAACAAAATAAAGCATAGCAATGGATCATACCCGGCATATCCTCAACATGTATTATTGGATTGGATTTTCGATGATCCTGCTGATGGTATTCCTAATCTTTTACATCAGCCATTTTTATTACAAGACTTTATTCTCCAAGCAAAAAAATCTCCAACACCAAATGATGGACGAGGTGCTCAAGTCCAGAGAATCAGAGCAAGTGCGCATTGCACGTGACCTCCACGACGGAGTACTCGGTGATTTGGCGGCTATCCGATTCTCATTGAACTTGTTTAAAAACCAACTCACCACAGAGCAGCAAAAATTTGTCATTCAAACCGAAGAACAACTCCAGAAAATTACACAAGAAATTCGCGGGTTGTGCCATGACCTGGTGCCTCCAATTTTAGAAACCGTAGGTTTGGTAAAAACCTTACAAACCGTTTTGGAAGAGAAGGCGCAACGTACAGGAAAACAAATTGAATTGATCATTGATTACGTTCCCAAACTTAGCGCCATTGATGATCTTCATATTTTGCGTTTGATTCAAGAGTGGTTGTCCAATCACTTTCAACACAACCAAAGCAATCAATTTCAAATTCGATTTTTACCGCATGACGAGCAAAATTGGAAGATTGTACTTCAAGACAATGGAGAAGCCTATAAATGGAAACAACTGATGCAGCAATCACAAGGTTTGGGTTGGAAAAATTTACAAGCCCGGGTGATGATATTGCAAGGCAACGTAGAGCAGTTGGAAGTAGCATCCGGAAATAAATTAGAAATTATAATCCCTATACGCGCATGATCAATATCGCATTGGTAGACGACCACAATTTGTTTCGCACCTCACTGGCTGCATGGCTCAACAACCATGAAAAGTTGAATGTGGTATTGGAATGCGAAAACGGGAAGGAGCTTCAATTGTTCTTGAACAAGCATCAAGTAGATGTTGTCTTATTGGACATCCAAATGCCCGAGATGGATGGTATCGCCACTTGTGAATGGCTAACCCGAACTTATCCCGGTATCAAGATATTGATCGTCTCTTTTCTGAAAGATGTGGATGTCATTTATCAAATGATGCAACGCGGGGCGCACGGCTATTTTTCCAAAGAAGCAGCCCCAGAGGAATTGGCGGATGCCATTCAATCTTTGGATTATACCTCCTTCTTCTTCAATCACAGTATTCGCCACATCATCCAAGAAGCCAAGAAGTGGAAACCCAAGGGAGAGAAGACCGAGATCAAGTCCAGCTCACATTCCGATCAACTGTTCACCCAGCGCGAAGTAGAGATTTTAAAATGGGTGAGCCAAGGCATGAAGAGTGCTGAGATTGGTGACAAAATGAACATTGATGTTCGCACCGTCGAAACCCACCGCAGAAACATCATCGAAAAGACACCAGCTAAGAATATGATTGGGGCGGTGTTGTGGGCCTTTAAGGAAGGCTGGATTGAGCTTTGATGGTGGATTGGTGGATTGGTAAATCAGTGGATCGGTGAATCAGTGGATCGGTAGATCAGTAGATCAGTAGATCGGTGAATCAGTAGATCGGTAAATCAGTGGATTGGTAGATGGATTAAATAATTTATAGGTTATTCCTATATTTTATGCTTAAGGTTGTAATTGCTCTTTTCATTGATTTGCTTCATGACAAATACAATGAGTTATGAAAAGCTTGAGATCTGGAAAGAATCCATGAGACTAAGTATTTTCATTTACAAGAATATTCAAAAAAGTACATGGACTGATATTGCTTTGATCCAACAGGTCAGAAGGTCGATGACATCTGTAGCTTTAAACATAGCTGAAGGAATGTCACGAAAAACGCAAAAGGAAAAGGTACACTTTCTTACAATTGCCTTTGCATCTTGTATTGAAACAAGAGCTTCTCTTCAAATCATAAATGAACTCAATGATCAAAATTTTGAAACAATTAATTTGATTGATGATTTGAGTACATTATCCCTCAAAATTGCAGCCTTTAGAAAAGTCGTAAACTAAAAAAACCGACCCACCGATTTACTGATATACTGATTCACCGATTTACTAATCCACCGATCCACTGATCTACCGATTCAATCTCTCCCCCACTCAGCTAATTCTCACTTACTCAATAATCATTTTCTTCTGTCTAGATCCATCACTGTACACATAGATGAAAAGCCTGTTTGGCGCAGGAACAGCGTCTCTTCCTGTTTCATCAAGCACTCTGATTA